>Ga0247609_10001415_pt1 | contig 28635 bp, 33 predicted proteins | sample 172DNAGHGlowgp2_FD_193487 | JGI IMG/M metagenome (GOLD analysis project Ga0247609, IMG submission 193487) | Sheep rumen microbial communities from Palmerston North, Manawatu-Wanganui, New Zealand - 1728 DNA GHGlow gp2 | ecosystem: Host-associated > Mammals > Digestive system > Stomach > Rumen ... | reverse complement strand
TGTGTGGAATAAAGATTATGATGATAAACCAAAATTAGATTTCATTGATGTTCAAAAATATGCTACTAGAGGAAGTTATGAGAATTGGTTGAAGAAGGGTGGAATTATTGATTTAAAACAAGATTTTAATATGTTCGAATAGTATTGACAAAATTAAAAAATAAAACTATTTATAGAGTAAGAAATTAATTTTATATGGAGGAAAATATTATGAAGTTTTCTTGGAGAAATTTGCTTGGAGTTCTCTTTATTGTTTTGGGAACTGTAGTAGGACTGACAGTAAAAGTGCCTTTAGTAACAATCGGTGCTATTATCAGTGTAGTTTTCGGGGCAACTCTTTCGATTGCTGAACAAGTAAAAAAGACAGAACTTACTGGATGGAAGCGTTATTTGTTCCTTGGTGCAACAATCTCAGGAACTGTACTTTTGACTTTGGGTGGTTATAGTGATGTAGTAATCACAGAAATCGTAGGTGCAGTTATTCTTATTGTTTCAATCATCTTCGGTATTGCGGTAGATAAGGTAAAGAAAGATTAGTTTTTAATTAAACTGTTTCTTGAAAAGGCTTGATTTTACATCAAGTCTTTTTTTTATTTATAAAAGTGATAATTTTTCCTTGACAAACAAAAATAATTAATTATATACTGTATTTGTAACAAACTTCTAAACGAAAAGACCTAGAGATTAAATCTAAGTTTTAACTATTTATAGCATATTTAATTCTAGTGAGGATTTTATGAATACTAAAAATATTTCTTGGGATAAAATAAGTTTTAAGATGGCTGATAACTATGAAGAATTCGGCGTATCTTTAATAAATCTTAATTATTCATACGAAGATGATGATTTTATTGCATTGACTGAACTTCATGGTGATTTGAATGTTGTAGGATATGCTATTATTTGGGGCAGTAACAATGAAGCAAAAGATATTACTGCCACATATGATGAATCACAATTTAATATTGCAAAGAAAGAATATGTCGAAACTATTAAAGATTTATTTTAATTAGGAGAATAAATTATGAATTTTAATATCGATAGAGATGACAACATTTTCTTTGAATTAAAGAAATGGTACAACATTGAAAAGTATGAAGAATATAAAAATTCTTTGACTTACAACGGTATGGATTTAGTTGTGTTTATCAATACAGTAAACGCATTAAATAAATATGAAAATTGTAATTTAGATATTTCTTTAGTAAATGGATTAACTCTTCGTTTGTTTGATAAAGAAACCGATGAAAGTGTAGCAGAATATGAAATTGTGTTTGATTTATATGAGTCGTTAATAAACTATCTTTTTAAAGAAATAAAATAGGAGAGAATTTATGACAAATAAAATAATTTTTGGTGCAGATTTAATCGATGTTTTAGAACATAAATATAACATGAATAAACTCGGTGAAGTTCCTACAAAATATAAGAATGGTATTGCAACGATTGACTTTATTTATGGGAAAGAAAAAGACATTGACGATTTGAAATATGATAAACCTTATGTTGAATTTACTGTTGATGATGAAACTGACGGATTTATCAGTGGTACAATGTATCCGAATGGTGGAATCGAAGGTATTCAATTCGACAGTTATGATGATATAAAATATTTTATGAAAAATGCAAAATGGACGGAATGGAGAAAAAGTTTAAAAGAATCTAATCAAATAACTGCAAATATTTGGGAATGGCAGAGATTATTAAATGGGGTATGTAATTTTACAAATTGGATTACTAGAACATTTGTAAAAGGAGAAACTTTACATAAAGTATTGGAAAAAATTTATAGAAATGAAGAAATTACTCTTGATGAATTTGTAAACGCTTGTATTGATTATATTGGAGATTATCAGTTTGAAGAAAAGATAAATGAATATGTGAAGCAGTATCTTTCTACAAATGATAAAATTAAAAATGCTTTTAAAACAAAGGGAATTAAAGTAGTAGAATCAAAGAAATCTGTTAGTGGAAAATCATTGAAAGAAGGAATTGATATTAAAATTGTATATGCTGATGATACACCGTCAGAATATATTGATGATGTTACACATAACGATATTCTTGATATTATTGAAGAATCACCAGAAGTTTATAAAATTTTTGATGTTAGCGGAAGTAAAAAGAAGTTGGTGTGGAGTGATGAATACGGATTTGAACGTGCTTATGAATCAAAGAAATCGACAAGAAAAGGTTTGAAAGAATCATTAAATTCTGATATTAAACTTATGGTGAATCGAATTGTTGATGACCTTATCGCTGAATATACGCCTAGAGAATGGGATTCTCTTTCTGATAATGAAAAGTTTAATATTATCAGAATAAAATATTTTATGTATGAAGGAAAATCAAAATATTTATCAGAAGTAAGAGATTTGGTTATTGAAAATATGAATCATCCATTTGATGTTGTCTTTGAATCAAAGAAATCTATGAAAGAATCTAAAGCATCATTACATGAAGATAATGTTGAATATGGTGTAGAAAGAATCAGAAACAAAGTAAAAGGGTCAGATGTGACATATTATTTTGATGATGAAGATTGCTTTATTGATGTTACAGAAAAGAATGGAAATTTGTGGGCATTCACAATTGATTTTGGAAGTGGTTATGTTTACATGCTTGAGCCTAAAGAAGATAGAGGTTCATTTGGTGCAGATAACGAAGCGTTTGATGTAATCATTTCTATGTTGCAAGGAAAAAGATTTAATGAAAAGAAATCATTGAAAGAACAGTTTGTCGGAAAAGGTGAAGGTGGGTATAAAAAACCAAGAGCAAATAAAAGCAATAGCGGTATTTGTGAAGATTCAAATGGTATAAATCATAAGGTAATTTTTGATACTCATGTTGAAGATTTTATCGTTTGGGTGGATAATGATAATTATTTGATGTGGAATATTTATAGTGCTAAAGGATTAAAACGAAATCTTCTTAAATCGGATTTAGATGAAAAATTGATTGATGAAATTGCTGAACTTGGCAAACAATTAATTCATGGATTTGATACAGATTTTTAAGATTTGAATTTTGATTAATTATAAAAGCGGAACATATTTCAGTTCCGCTTTCTTTTTATTTTTCGTTTCTTTCTTTAATTTCTTTCAGTTTCTTCAACTGTTTAGCGGAAAGATTCTTTTTATAATATCCATTTTCCACCATTTTAGAAATCACTTCCTTGCAGATTTCGACCAATAATTTTGAATTGTTTTTCATATGTTTGTTCTCCTTATATTTTAATTATCGGTGGAGTGATAAAAAAACTTTACAAAAATTTTAGATTATTTCACTAAAAATCAAGGAAGATACATATTTTAGGATAGAATAGGAATTGCTTGTTATAAATATATTACAAAAAAAACTAAATTTGCTAATGTTATTTTGCAAAAAATATTAAAATTTAAAACTTGCTCCAAAAGAATTTTAACTATATAATAAGAAAGGGATTCGTATGAATCCCTAACATCAAAACAATAAGTTCGAGTTATTGTATGACAGATAAGATAGTTAATAGAGCGTTGAAAGTCAAACTATATCCTTCTCAAGAACAAAAGACTTTTCTCGATAAAAGTTTAGGATGTTCTCGCTTTTTCTATAATCATCTCTTAAATGAAAGAATTGAATTTTATAAGAATGAAATAGAACCGATAAAAAACAACATTGAACTTAAAAATCAAAAATATAAATCTTTCAAACCAACTTCGAGAAAACAATTTAAAGAAAAATTTGAATTTGCAAAAGAATGTTCAGATGATTGTCTTTGTTCATCAGAAAGAAATTTAAAATTATCATTTGATAATTTTTTCAAAAGTCTGAATAAAACTAGAAAAGGAAAAATGGGATTTCCGAAGTTCCGTTCCAAGAAAGAACATAAAGATTCATATACTGATTTTCATTTTCCTAAAAATTCCTTTGATTTTCATCATAGATTGATTTCAATATCAAAATGCAAAAATATAAAATTTAAACATCGTGAGAAATTACCAAAATGGTATAATGAAGAAATTTGTACATTAAAATCAATAACGATATCTAAAAATTCATGTGGAGAATACTATGCTAGTTTGTTATTTGAACTGCCTAGTTTTTATGCTGATTCAAAACTGATTGACGAAAATCAAGCAATCGGTTTGGATTGGTCTCCTAGCGAATTTTATATAGATTCCGAGTGTCACTCGGCAAAAGATTATGGCTATGAACCACAAAAACAGAAACATCACAGACAACTTACGAAGTTGCAACGAAGATTGACAAAGAAAACAAAAGGTTCTAAAAATTACGAGAAAGCAAGAATCAAAGTGGCAAGATTAGAAAAACACATTGCCGATTCTCGTAAGTGGTGGATTGAGAACGAATCTTTAAGACTTACTAAAAATTATTCCACAATCGGAATTGAAGACTTGAACTTACAAGGAATTGCAAAATTCCTAAGAAACGCAAAGAACGTCAATGATTGCGGATATGGTAATTTTGTTAATCGTCTAATTCAGAAAGGTGAAGAATTAGGAACTTCTGTAATTAAAGTAGACCGATATTTTCCAAGTTCCCAATTGTGTCATTGTTGTGGTCATCAGAATCATAATCTGAAACTTTCAGATAGAGAATGGACTTGTCCTTCTTGTGGTGAACACCATATAAGGGATTACAATGCGAGCATCAATCTGAAAAATGAAGCATTGAACATACGCATGAGACGTGCGGAATTTAAGCCTATGGAGAGTGAGGAAGGTATTCATCTGCTTGTTATGCAAGTGTTGAACATTGGAGCATTTGATGAAGTAGGAAGTGGAGTTTGTGAAAACCTACAGAAAGCCTACGGTCTTTAGACTATAGGTAGTTTACATTGTTGCAAAGGTGCGTTGAAAAACAAACTTCCTCATAAATTAAAGAGGGTTTTGTTTTTCACATCATCTCAGCGTAAAGAAAATAATTCTTTCAAAGTGGAGGATTAAACTATGCTTATTAGAGATTTGACTTGTAATAATTGTGGTTGTGATTATGAAGTTGATGATTTTGGAACTTCGTTTACTTCACATCTTTTAGATTCTGTTCATCATTGTGTGGAATCCAAAGATAGTGATGAAATCAAATGTCCTTGTTGTGGTTCTGTTTCATATTCAGAAAGACATCTTGATGACCCTTGGGATGAGGAGGGATGAAAGAAAATTAAGAAATTTATGATAAAATTGAATTTAATCCGCTCAAAAAATGGGCGGATTATTTTTTTTATATAAAAAGTATTGATTTTGTTTTTATAATTTGTTAGCATTTTCACATAAAATATTTATTGTGGAGAAGTGAAAGGTGGCTGATACAAAAATCGATTGGATTAAAAACCGTTTAAGGGAAAATAATTATTCAAAATCAGAAGTTTATGATATGTTTCCGCAGTTTCAAGCAGAAACGGACTCATTTAATTGGAGAGAAGGTTCATACACAAGAGCAGTAAGACAGTGTTATTCTGAAATGGTTGCTGATGATGAAATTGAAGGTGAAGAACTTGAAGATGAAGTCATCAAACTTGAAGCGAACAAACAGAGAATAACCGACAAAAACAATTATTTAAGAAAAGTTAATCGAGAGAATTACAGACAGTATAATTTGCTTGAAGAAATGTGCGCTACTCTTGATGAAAATCTAAAAAATTACAGTGATAAATATTTTAGTAATCTTTCTTCTGTAAAAGAAATCAAAACAAAGAATACAGATAAAAAAGGTATTCTGTGTCTTTCAGATTTACATATCAATGAAATTATTACACCGTCTTATGCTAATGGCAACGCTTGGGATTTGAATGTTCTTTGTTGTCGTATGCGAAAGTATATTAGTCGTGCCACAAAGATATTCAAGAACGAAGGAGTCAAGGAACTTTATGTGTTCTGTTTGGGTGATTTTGTTGGAGAATGTAGACGTATCGATAAAAAGATGGCTTTAATGACTTCTAGTGTAAACGCCTCTATGATTTTAGTGAGCCTTTTGAGTAAGGTTTTTGTTGAACTTAGCAAATCATTTAAACTTAATATCACTTTTGTAGCAGGAAATGAATCAAGAATTTCTAGCATAGCAGATATGGGTGGCAATTCGATGAGTTCTCTTCCAGTAATTGCGTCTGAAAATTGGGATTGGATGATTTGGAATACACTTAAAATGCTCTTTGGTGATAAAAATAAAAATATCAAGTTTATAATGCCGAATAATATTATTCAGAGTGTTGTTGAAATTCCGATTGGTAAAGATAAAACATTTAATGCTTTGATTACACATGGACATATTTTGAAAGGTATTCCGAACGATAAGACTGTAGGAAACATTCTTCAAGATTATGCTCACAGAAATATCAGAATTGATGCGATGTTTATTGGTCATTATCATACAAGTCGATTAAGTTCATTCTTGCAAATATGTGGTACTATGAAAGGTGGTGACGCTTGGACTTCTAATGATTGTGGATTTGTTACAAGAGCAGTTCAGAATATTTTCTTGATTAATGATGACGGAAGTTTAGAAGGAATTGGTATAGATTTGCAGAATTACAATCCTAATGAGAAATATGTTTTGGATAAGGAACTCGAAATTTATAATGATTTTATTATTCAACCATATACGAGTGTGGTTACTATAAAAAATTTGGTGTAAATTTTTCAAAATCTATTGATTTATATCGATTTAATAAAGTAAAATATAGTTAAATATGGAGGAAAAATATGCGAGAAAAACAGTTGATTGTGATTCCTACGGATTCTAAATATAAGGCAAAGAATATTCTTTGGTCAGAAGCATTGAAATGGGCAAAGACTGATGATGATGGTCTTGTAAAAATTATCGATGAAGGAATTGAAGTTAATGGTTGCTACCTAGATGAAGCATTGGTCTATGACAATCGATTAGGTTAATCATAAAAATTCAAGGTATTGAAAAGTCCTCTACAAAAATATAGAATTATCCTATATTTTTGCGGAGGATGTTTTTATTTATGAGTAAGATAAAAAATTGTTGGAATTGTGGACACGAAGTACCTTATCAGATTTATAGTAGTATTAATTTTGTACCTAAATGTCCTAAATGCGGAAGTTTATATCCTGAAAAACCAAAAGATGAAGCAATGTTGTCTATAGCGCAAGATGAATATTTGGCTGATAGAAATGAAAAAAATTTTAATAAATTGTTTAAATTGTTAAATCAAATGACATTTAATGTTATTTGTCACAAACTTAAAATAAAATCGTCTCATGAACAATGGGATGATATTTGGGATAAAGTTCAGTGGACACTTGAAAAATTAGCAAAATATTACAAAGAAAAGGCTGATTTTAAAGTTACAACATCTTTTAATAAATACATTGGTCAGTTAGTTTTATTTCCTCTTTATAATAAAGATGAACAAGAAAGACAAAAAACAGAAATATCTATTCATATTCCAAAATTCGGTAATACCGATGATAAAAACGCAAAAGAATTAAATGATTACTTGAGTAAAACGGATGATGGTGAAATTAGCGAAGTTGAAAAAAACATTGATTATGAAGTAAATCAAAATTATCTGACAACTAAATCGTTAGAGTTTATAAATCAAGCAATTAACGCTTTATATAATAATGAAAAATCTAAAAATACAAATAAAGAATTTAGAAATTCATACGATATGGCAGAATTATATAAATTTTTTATATACAACCGATGCAATGAAAAAATAGTAGAAGATATAATTAATTCTATGGATTACTCGTTAGTAAAAAAATTTGAAAAGAGTAAAGAATTGTATAAACAGATGTTAGTGGATTATGCAAATGGCGAAGAATAATGTTGAAGAAATATTAAAAAAAGAATATACGGAAATTGATGAAAGTATAAATAATGTAACTTCTCTTTTAAAAATTATATTGTTTGAAAACTTTGGAGAGAAAGTAGAAATTCTCTATTCTATTGTAGATGATAACGATAAGTTTTCACAAATATTGAATGCTTTTGGTGGAATGTGTATTGATTTTCCTACGGTCGAAGAATTTAAATCTTCGGTTACACTTTCGTTGGTCTTTTATTATAAAGAAGTAATGCACTTTTCGTGGAAAAAAATTGAAGAAATGATTCCGTATGAAAGGGATATTTCTTTAAGATATGGGTCAAAAATAAAAACATTACAAAAATCAATTAAAAAACAATTAACAAAGAAAAGTAAGGAAAAAGTTCAAAAGACAGAATTATTTGAGGATTAAATTACTATTTAAACTAGCATTTTTTCATGAGGTGTATATGGCTAGTTTTGGAATAGGAAATCCTTTTTGGCAAAGAATGTTGCCTGAATATGAATTAGAGGGATATTGGACTTGTGATATAGTAGACGATAAAGGTACGCTTGATAATAGAGGCAATCAAAAAGCGAATAGTGTAAACGTTGGTAAATACATGCCTTTGGGATTCGATGCTTATGTTCAATCTGTTTCTATTCCTCAACTATCGTTAGACTATGAAAATACTAATTTCGGTTTAATGAAATTTAAAGAAAAATCAGCATATGATGATGTAACGATTACATTTTATGATGATTTAAAAGGTTCGTGCTTAGGATTTTTTTCTGATTGGTTGCACACAGTATATAATGAGGATACGATGGCTTTACTACCTAATTGGAGATATGAAACAAAATCAATTGAAGTAAAATATTTTCGTCAATTGTATAACGATATTAAAACAATTGCTCATTATAAAATGGTAAAATGTTTACCTAAAAGTATTGCCGAAATATCCGCTGATGAAGAAGGTGGAGATAGAAAAACTTTTTCTGTTACAATAGCCACACAAAGGGTTTACACAAAAACACAACAAACAAAACAAAAAGCAGAAAACGTAATTTAATTGATGATGTTTTTTTTGTCCGTATTTGGATAGTTAAAATTATCGGATAAAAACATTAACTATTTATTATATCTTTTAATTAAGAGGATTTTTGTATGAGTGAAAATAAAAGACACTTGGAAGGATGTGAAAAATTACCTGACGGTCGTTATAGAATTCGTGAAAAAATGATGGTTTTACCAATCAAATGTAATGAACCGTTAAATGAGAAAAAAGATAAGATTATTGTTGAAGGTAAGGAAATTTTACCGACACACAAATTTGTATTTAGAATCTGGAACGATGATTTTAATGGAAATGGCAGGTCTTATCGTTATGTTATTGATAGAGTTATAAAAGAAAATAGACCTACTTTCTGTTTGGCTGACCACCCATCAGATGGTTGTGATGCAGATTCTATGCGAATATGTGGTTGTGGAAAAAATTACAGACGTGATAGCGAAGGATGGATGGTCGCTGATGTATATTTGTTTGGTGAAATCGGTGATATTATTGCTCAAGGTTTTCAACTTGGAGTACCCGCTCAAGTTTCGTCTTCAGTGCTGGGCGAACTTGATGATGAAAACTTTGTAATGGACAGTGATTCCTTCTACCTTGAGCGTATTTGTGACATATTGCCCTGCGAAATTAGCAGTAATGGAATTTATCATTATGCTGACCACGCAGACCATATAAATGATGATTATTCATTTACTACGATTTCTGAACATGGATTTAATGAATCTTCAAATAAAGAAACTGAATGTGTAAAAGAAAATTTAACTATTTTAGATAAACAGAATATCACGGAATCAACGGAAAATACGCAAAACGATAAAGCCGTTGAAAAAGAAAGTGATGATTCTATAGGAGAAGAAAAAATGCCAGAAAACACAAATGACGAACTGATTCAGCAATCAATGATGCTTAACATCAAGAGCATGAGTAAAGATGCTGAAAACATGGACAGTCCATTTGATAAGAAAGACGCTTTAGCGATGGCTGATAGTTTTGCAAAAAAACTTACAGATGATACACTTCATGTAGAAATTTGTAAGAAGATTGAAGACACAGACAACGAAATCAAGGAACTTTCTGCAAAAGGACTTCAGACGGATGACCTTGCTAACAAATGCAAGGCACTTGAAGATGAGAACAAGAAAGTTTCTGATGAACTTGAAGCACTTAAGGCTGAAAAGGCTGACATTGAGGAAAAACTTAAAACTGTTACAAATATGTATGAAGAAGAACAGTATAAATGTAGTCAGTCAGAACTTGATAAAACAGAAGAACTTGAAGAAAAAAATCACAGACTTTCAAAAGAACTTTGCTCACTTAAAGCAAAGAATCGTAATCTCGAAGGTATGATGAGAAGAAATCGTAGAGTTCTTGAAAGCAAGATGAACAAACTTGAAGCAGAAGCAAATACACTTGTTGATGCTGATGTAGTTGTTGATTGCAAAAAGAAAATCAAAAAACTTGAAGGTGAAAACGCTGACTTGTGCAAAAAGATTGAAGACCTTGAAGATACAATTGCTTCTATGAAGAAAGCAAATGACGCTATTGATGCAGAAGCAAATGTTGAAGAAATCTTGGCTCTCAAACGTGCAGTAGAACAGTTGACCGCAAAGAATAATCGACTTCGTAGAGCATTGAATGAAGCAAAGGCTGAAAAAGAAGAAGTTAAAAAGACACGTTTTTCAACTTTGAAGAAAGAAATGGACGAAGATGACGAAGTTATTGTTGACGATGAACTTATCAATGATGAAGTTGATAATGTAGTTGTTGATGATGGTCAAGTTGTAGTTGCGGAAGAAGATGATGATTCGGATGATGAACTCATGGAACGTATGCTCCGTGGCGAAGTAAAATAATATTGGATAAATCGCTCTCTTTGTGAGAGCGGATTATTATAGAAAATTTTTTGAATATAGGAGAATATAATTATGGTTAATGTAAAGGTAACAAACTTTCAGAATTTCGCTTATACATTCGTTGCAGAAGATACTAGTGATGTAGAAATTCAGTTCGTAAATAATGCAGGAAATCCTGTTGAAGGACTTTCAGTTGTAGCAAACAACGCTACTTTCACAGAAACAGATAATGTGTATACATTTACACCATCAAGTGCTGGAAGAGTTGATATTTTAGCAGTAAAGGCTTATCCTACCGCTGAGTAATTAACTTGATGTGATTGAAAAAAAAAGACTTAGATTTTGTTCTAGGTCTTTTTTTATAAAAATTTGATAAATTTCGTTGACTTTTTATTTTCCAAATTATATTATTATTTTATAAATCATGAATTAAATTAAAAAGGAGAATAATATATGCAGTTTGGAATTCAGTATCGTCCAAAGACATTTAAGGAATTTGTAGGAAATCATAATGTAGTACATTCTATTCAAAATGCTATCACAAAAGGTACATTGGGTAATGCGATTTGTATAGTAGGGGGCAGTGGAATAGGAAAATCTACATTGGCTAGGTTGATTGCCATGACACTAAACTCTGAAAAGAAGATTATTGATGAAAATAAAATGGTAGAACCTGACCTCGAATGTTCAGCAGTAAAGGATATTGTAGAACAAAGATTTAACCGTTCGGTAACTTGCTATAATGGTGGTGATTTGACAGTTGATAAAATGCGTGAACTAAATGAATCGATGTGCTATGATTCAATGATTGATGAAAATACAGTAATCATTATTGAAGAAGCACAGATGATTAATGCTACCGCTATGAAACAGTTGCTTACAATCTTGGAGATGAATCGTCCAAATACTTATGTAATTCTGACTTCTACTGATGAATCCAAGTTTTCAAACTCTTACGGAAAGGATAATGCTACTAGGGAAAAAAATGCCCTTCGTTCAAGAATTTCTTTGTACAAGTTGAATCCGATTACAACAGATGAAATCAGCGATTATTTATTTCAGTTATTTACTACAAAAATTGACCCTAATGGTGAAATGGGTGACACGATTTTGGAACTTATCCCATACATCGCACAGAACTCAAAGAATAATATTAGACAAGCATTGAATGATTTGAGTGTAGCACTTGATTCAGAATGTACATCAAAAGACGATTTGATTAAACTTTTGAATTACACCGATGAAGAGAAGGAGGCTGACATTGTAATTTCATTGTTGAATAAAGATAAATCAGCATTGAAATATATCAATGATAACTTGAATAATCTTGGTGATATGATTCCTTATTGGTACACAATCTTGAGCAACAATGCTTTACGTGATATGATTGGTGAACCTTTTGAAGTTCAGTGGAAGGAAAAATCATTTGCTAAGATGAAGGCGAGTGGTAATCTTTTGGCTTTGTATAAAGTGTTTAATGAAACTCAGCAGTTATGTTCATCATATTTTAATCCTAATGTTTTTATTAGTAAGATTTATGAATATTATTGCGGAAACAACCAAAACACCAAAAGATTGGTTGAAAACACAAGTTCTGTTCAACCTAATGTTGAAACAACACCTACGGTTGTGAAGAAAGTGAAAAAGATTGTAAATTAAAAGGAGAATTAAAATTGTCTTTATCTGTAACGAACAATGAATTTATTTTTCCCAATGGGAATAAAATCAAGTTTGAATGTGAAAACTGCAATTCCTACTCTGATGTAAAGACTGTAACTTATAATGACAAGAAAGTTCGCTCATTTAAGGGTGTTTGCAAGGCAATTAATTTCTATAACAAGAAAAATGAGTTAGATGGTTGTGTAATTAAAGTGAAAAATCAATTTAATAAACATTATCATATTGTTATTAATTCTGAAAAGAGTTTCTTGCGTATTAGCGGTAAAAAATGTTTTGAATTAATTCCAACACTAGAGAAAGATAAGAGTACAAGAATTAAAGAGTTGGAGGAGTTGAAAGTATGACATATAAATATCTGTGTAAGAAATGTGGAACTAAAAAAGAACTTGAATATCCTATGGGTTCAGCACCTAAAGTAATGGTTTGTCCTTGTGGTGGTAGCATGGAACAAGATTTTTTGGGAAAATTGAAGTCTATTCAGACATATCTTAGTGAAGACTATATTGCTACCTCGGATTATCACTCAACGGATTTTGGCGGAAGTGACGAAGACATGGAAGCGATGTTAAACATGAACTCTTAGGAATTAATCATGGCAAAAATCGAATTAGATAAATATTATACTCCTATAGAAGTAGCAAATCACTGTTGGGAAATTGTGGAAAAGTATGTGGATTTCTCAACAGTGAAACGAATCATAGAACCGTCAGTTGGAAGTGGTGCTTTTTGTAATTGGAAGATTAAACCAAACTTGATGATTGATATAAAACCACAGTATAAAAATGCAATTCAAGATGATTATTTAACCTATTCTCTTAAATATGAAAAAGGAACTTTAGTTATCGGTAATCCACCTTATGGAGATAGACTTAAACTTGCTAGGGATTTCTTTAATAAGTCTTGTGATATCGCTGATTATGTGGGGTTCATTTTGCCGATTTCTCAATTAAACAATACCACTTCATTTTATCGTTTTGATTTGATTTATTCAGAAGATTTGGGAATAAAAACTTACAGTGGTGTAGATTTGCATTGTTGCTTTAATTTGTATAAAAGACCTAGTGGCGGTGAACATAAGTTCAAGAAAGAACATTTTGAAGGTGTTACGTTTTATAGACAAGATAGAAAAGATTATGATTCAATAACGGATTATGATTTAAGAATGTGTTATTGGGGTAATGGAAGTGTAGGAAAGATTTTATCTGATGATGAAAAATACAGTGGTGAATATAAAATCAAGATTGATGATAAGCATCCGCAGAAACAAGAAATTCTTAAAATTCTAAAAGAAACTGATTGGAAGAATGAAGTTAAAGGGATTGCTATGGCTAGGCTTAAACAATATATGATTTTTGATAAGTTGCGAGAATGTGGAATAGAAGAATTAAAAATCGAGGAAGAAAGTCTGTTTGATTTATAACTATTTTCTTATACAATTGTATTGGAAAAGAAGGTAGAAATTTATGCCAAAAAGATTAAAAGAAAACTTGGACTATACATTTAGTTACAAAGACCTTATAACTGTAGATAAAATGGTAAGAAAGTACATCTCTGATAGAGAAAAGATGTATAATGAACTTTTTAATTCGGAAGAAGATTACACAGTTGATGATTTGAAAGAATATTTAGAATATTTTGAAGGTGCTTCGGCTTCCGATTTAGATGTTGACGCTCAAGATTCAAAACACCATAAATATTTGTGGAGTATACGAGAATTTTTAAGTCGTAATTATGAATTTAATCTACTTCCGAATTATTGTGATTTAATTGGAAACATAAGTGATTGTTTATTTTATCTTGATGGACTTGCCGATAATATTACAGATGAAGGATTAAATGATATTGTAGAAAGCGAGTATGAATGTATAGAAAATCTTAAAAAGTTTTGGAACAATTATATTGTTGCAATGGCTAACTATCCCCTCATGGATTTATCTAAACTGAACAAAACTTGTATTTTGGGATGTGAAGTTTATTTTGATAAATCTACGGATGATTTTGTTTTGAATAGTTTCTTGGAATTTTTACAGAATATTAAAAAAGATTTTCCACAAACATTGAGAAACTTTGATAAATTTTTAATTTTGCCAAATGAATATTTGACTTTTCTGGCAGATGGGGATGAACAGACTCAAGCATTTTTTACGGATGGAGAAATTTATTTGAAATGTAAATGCGATAATCTTTCTGACCCAAGCGAACAACTTTTTTATAAGTGCGTTCTTTATCATGAATTTTCACATTACTTGTGGACACTTCTTCCACAGTATTTACAACAATATTGGGTAGAATCATATAAAGAATGGAAGAATAAAGGATTAAAACTTACTCGTGCTGACGATAGAAATTCTCAAAAATCTGAATTCATGCAAGAATTATTTGCCGATTGTAACGCTTGCCGTTATTTGGGAGATAAGTTGTGTGATGAAGATTATATACACAATCCTTCTCCAATAATAATGGATACATTCAATTTTATTCTGAAAAAAGCATTTGAAATTAAAGAAAACTAATAATTTTCATTGACAATTTTTATAATTTAAATTATATTTATTGTTGAGGAATTTTTTATGGAATACAAAATTTATAATAGCAGTTTACAAATTTCTAAACCACCTTATTTCTTGGAAGAAATGGGTGATTCTATAAATTCTTTCAAAAAATATTGGGATGATGAAAACTCTACATTATGGAGATTCATAGGTTCTGTTCCAACATTAGAAATTGCTCGTAATATGGTTGAACATAATAAAATGCATTATTCTGAAAATGGAAAAACTTATTCATTGGAATGTGACCCAAGTGATGAATTTTTCTGTGAATTTGTAAAAATTGAATATGGTGATACAGTAGAATATTATGATGTGTTTCATGATGAAAATAATTGCGTATTTAAGAGAAGAAAATAAAAAGAAATGGTCAAAATATTTATAAGTGAACAAGATGGTGACGTACACTTCAAGACAATAAAATGTAACTCTTTTCAACTTGATACAATTGTAGGTTTGTTTAGAGCAAACTTTTTGAGTTATGATTCGGTGTCGCATGATTGGAAGTATCCTATCCGACTTGCAGTTTTGAATGTAGTTGATGAATTAAAATATAATGATATAGAAGTTGAAATAAGCGAAGATGATATCAACGTAATAAAATTAAGCCTATATCCTCCGTCAAATGAACTTCGAAAGGTTAAATATTCTGTTGATAAAGAATTATTGGAAAAACATCCACCTTTAATTGGTCAACCACCGCACGAAAATTACCAGTTGGAATCCATTAAAAAGTTCGTTACTCAAAATAGATTACTTATGAATTTGTTTCCTAGACTTGGTAAGACTTATATTTCTTCGATAGGAATTGCGAGTTTGTTTAAACAAGGCGTGTTGGATTGTGTACTAGCAATTATGCGACCTGAAGGATGTGGTAATTTTGCTAGGGAAATTGTGTTCTTTACTGATGGAATTGTAAAAGAAGATGATGTGATTATTTTAGATAAAGATTCTCGTGATATAGAAAACTACTTTAATAAAAAAGTAATCATTTTATCGTATTCAACTTGGCGGTTGTGTAATGATTACTACAAAAAGGTTTACAAGATTAAAGCGAAAGAACCTAGAAAGCCAATCATTAAATTCGATAAATGGTTTACTAATCGGCTTTTGTTATGTGATGAAGCACAAGCATTGTGTAATGATACTTTACAGTATTGGTATACTTGGATTCATCGTGATTTCTTTGAAAGACGTTGTGTAATGTCAGGTTCAATTGGATATGATTATTCTAAAACATTTAATTTAGCAAAATTATTACTTCCACAAAGAATGTCCTCTATGACAAAATCTGAATGGTGGAAGTACATGACAGAATCTACTTATTCAAAATATAAGCGAAATATTATTCCATCAAAACTTAAAGAGTATGAAGAAAATATCTTGAATAAAATTATGATTTCCTACGGTGAAAACTGTCTTAAAGTTGCTGATAATTATATCCACGATGTTTATATTTCTATGTCCAAGAAAATGCGTGAAATCTATCAGATTGCTTCAAATGAATTTATGCTTGATGTAATGAAACAAGGTGATGGAAAAATTACATTCGGCAATTTTAAGAAAGAATTTCCAACATTAAGACAAATTACAGATGACCCTTCTTTGATAAATGCCGAAGATTGGGATATGGAAAAAGATTCTCCTAAAGTCGAAATACTAAAATCTATATTGGAAGATAGAATTGAAGATAAAGGAAAGAATGTAATTTTATGGTGTAACAGTCCACGAACAATGCAGAAACTTGGTGAGATTTTCAAAAAGTATAATCCTATCGTTGTGAGCGGAAATGAGCAATTGTGTGGAATTAAACGAAAAGATAGAACTGATATTATTGAGAGAATTAAAACAGATGAAAGTTGTCGATTGCTGATTACTAATCAAGTTTTGTCCACATCAGTCTCCTTTTGGAGGTTTACGGTGAATATTTATTTTGCAGTTCCTATAGATACTGACTATTATAATCAGAGTATTCGCAGAATTAACGGGTCGGGTCAGAAAGAAGATATAGAAACTATGCACCTTTTATATGACCGAAGTATTGATAATTATCTTATGGAAAGTCTGCTGAATAAAAGCAAAATTAAAAAATATTTTGATAATTATGCCGATTCTGATGAAATACCGACAGAAATATTAAAAGAAATTCTTAATCCAAAACATCAATATACAATACAAGGAGAAATTAATAACTATTATAATAAGCATTAGTCTATATTGAATCTCGCAACATCAATATATTCTTTTGCGAGATTCAAATATATTGATGGAGATTTAGTATGGACTTATCGCTATTTAATTTTAGACGTACCTATAAAATAGGTATAAAAACGTTAGAACACATTATTAAACATTTAGACATTCAAACTATTAAAATCTATGGAAAGAATGGTAATGTTACTAGCGAGCATTTAAATGAAAATCAAACAAAACAAATATTAGATTTTTATAATTCGTTAGAAAATCCATTGAAATGGTCACAAGAACAAGGTTTGATTGAAGTATATGGCTCGATTGAAAATTTTAATAAAATCAAACGTGAGAAAACTCAAGTAACATGCCAAGAACGATATGGGTGTGATTTTCCTACACAAGCCGATATAAGTAAAGAACACTGCAAAGAAACTTGTTTGGAAAAATATGGAGTAGACTCTGTAAATAAATGCGAATGGAAAAAAGAAAAAACTAAGAAAGTAGTTCAAGAACGATACGGATGTGATTATATTACTCAAGTTGAGGATTTTAAAAACAAAGTCAAAGAAACGCAATTTAAAAAGTATGGAGGGTGGTATTTATCATCAGAAGAAGGTGTTGCTAGAATTATGAACACTGTACGAGAAAAATATGGAGTAGATAATGTTTTTCAAAATGAAGAAATTAAAAATAAATCAAAAGAAACAATGATGAATAAATATGGATATGACCATCCATCTAAAAATAAAAATTGGAAAGATATTATAGAATCAGCAAAATTAGAACATTTTGGTTCGCATGAAAATTATGTACATGAAATGATGTCTAAAGTTCAAAAAAGATATTCGATTAATGATATTGGTTTTGATTCTTCTTGGGAAGTTTGCCTTTATATATATTTGATAGAACATAATATAAATTTTACATATCATGAAGATTCATTAACATATGAATTTAAAAATAAAAAACACACATATGAAGTTGATTTTAAAATAAATGGAAAATTTTATGAAGTTAAAAATCCAACATTGATTGATTTTGATGAAAACGGAGATTATGAGTTAGTTTATTTTTATGAAACTTCATCGGATGATGATATTGAAAAATTAAAAATGAAAACTGAGTGTATGAAAAAGAATAATGTCACAATATTAAGTTTGAACGAAATACGACCGATATTAAATTATATTGATAAAACTAGAGGTAAAAAATTTGTAGAAAATTTACGGAAGAATAGAACTATGAATATAGAATTTCATAAAACGTTGGAAGAAGATAATATATTTTGATAATTTCTCTTGACACCTCAAAACCATAACTATATAATTATATTCACTTTTGGAGAAAATTATGGCTGATAAAACACAAAAAATTTTTGATGAGGTAGTTCTCAAGATGGCAGAAGCCGTTAAACTTATCAATGAAGATATGGAAGACCCTGATGCCGAGATGTACAAGGTTGATAATCTGAATGATGAAATTTCTGATTTAACTGTAAAACTTGTAGATGCTAAAAATAACTTTCTAAGTTTCAGAGATTTGGATAAATATTGTGAAGACTTGCTTGGAAGTAACTACTTTGGTGATAAACGTTGTTGGAGTTATCTTCACGACTCACTTTATGATGTTTTTTATTTCATGAATAATGTAATTGACGATATTGACGAATCCATGCAGACAGGACTTGGGATGGCACAACAATTACCAACTAATTCCGTTTATGACGGAAAGTTGGATGATTTATATAATGGAGAAAATAAAAAGATGAAAAAATTAATAAACGGCTTATCGGTAGATGATGCTTGTGATATTGCAAAATCAAATTTAGATGTTGATGGAAAAGAATATGATGAAAATATCACAAAAATTAATAAAATTTCAGATGCTTGGGAAACATATAAAAAATCTTGGAAGAAATTCAATAAAGAATATTTGGAAAAAGATTTCTTTGAAACAATTGCATATCTTAAAAAGAATGGACTTTTTAATAAAAAAGCAAATGATGTTATTGATGGTTGGATGGACGATATTGAACAGATTTTTTATTCTGACACAGAACCAAATAAAATGGAATTAAATTTTGGTTTTGGTGGAAATGATATATTTGAATCTAAGGAGAAAATTATGAGTAAAAGATTGGAAGAAAGATTTGACCCACCGAAAGATTGGGATTTTGATGAAATGATTGAGGATTATGGTTTTGAGTATTTGAGTGAAAAAGACCCAGATTCAGAACCTTATTCTATGGACGAGTTTAATGAGTTGACAAGTTATGCTAACGACCCACTCGAAGCAATTACTCGTGCTTTCTATGGCGGAAGATATGGATTTAAGAATGATTCATTTAATCCTAATGATGAGTATTTTGCTTATAACGGTTATGGAAATTTAGTTTCCATTCAAGATTATGACATCAATGATTATCTTAAAGAACATATCGATGAATCGTATTTTTATGATTGGTGTGTGGAAGAAGGATATTTTGAGTCTGAGGAAGATGATGAATAGAAATTAAATTTAATAATGCTTAAAATCCTAACTATCTAAGTTAGGATTTTTTTATTTTTAGGAGAACACAATGCTTTCAATTTCCAAGACAAAAGTTTGTAAAGAATATATTTATACTAAAAAACATCAAATTTCACTTTATTCTCTTGAAGAAGTCATGCAGAAGTTTAAGAAATCAAAGGATAAAGTTACAGATATTACAAATTTTTATCTTGAAAAATTAAACTTTGATAAACTTCATTTCGTATCAAAACTTTGCTCACATTCTGACGGAAAGACTGTATTTTCAACAAATCAGATTAGGGATTTTATAACTCAGATGATTAAGGAAGCGGTTGAAAACTTTATGAATAATCCCATAGATTCGTCTTATGTTTCCGAAAGTTTTGTGATTACAGTTTCGAATTATATGGGCAAACATTATATTTCTGTTTGTCCTAGAATTGATTTCTCGAAATAAGTGGTATTGAAATATTGAAATTACTATACTAAAATCTTCTATATCATTGTATGGAGGATTTTTATTTTTATGAAGTTATCTCAAGATGAAAAACTTATAGTTGAAGAATTAAGAAATTTAGCAAATGGCGATTTGAACGTGAGTGATGTAAATTCGTTTCTTAAATCACTTATGTTGCTGACACTCATGAATTTTTCAGAGAATGAATCTACAAAAATTCCTTATTTCGGTGAATTAAAAATCGAATATTTGGGTGATAAAATTACTGATAAAGGAAGAATTGCCGACCTTAAAACCGAATTTATTCCTTCTCCTACTTTGGTGAAAAATATCGGACAGTTGATTGATGTGAAGAATCCTAACTGTGATACTAAAGTAACGGATGTTGAATGTATTCAAGATTTGATGAAAGATATTGGTAGCAAGTTGAATGAAATTATGAATAAAAATATTTAATTTAAATTTAATTTAACTAATTCTTCCTTTGAAAGTATACAATTCATAGGTTCGATATTTTCATATGATTTAGTATGTCTCTTTTTTCTTGTCTTTAATGCCACCAAAGAACAAAAATCATCTTTGAAAGGGTCGTAACAAAGTTGAGAGTTTTTATTAACAACAACTTCAAGATAATATTCTTTTTTCTGTTTCAAAATATTTTCTTGATTTTGTTTATAATAATCATGATTTAATTGCTTTATTTTTTCAGAATTTTCTTCACGATATCGTTTTGAACGAGCATGTTCTTCTTCGATATGTTCGTAATAATGAGTATGTCTTTGCTCTTTTATTCTTTCGGAATTTTCTTCACGATATTTTTTATTTTTCTTTGTACATTTTTCTATATTATTATGATAATATTTACGACTTTGATATTTTAATTTTTCATTATTTTTCTTATAATATATTTTGTTATATTCATCTTTATATTGTTTAATTTCTTCTTCAGTTCTATTCTTATCATAACATTCTTCTATCATTTTTGCTATTTTTATTAATTCATTTTCGTTCAAATCTTCAATATTTTTATTTAAATCATACATTTGATGAAACGCATGTTTAGAATCAGAGTTATTATAAATTTTCCATAAATAAAAATGTATTATTATATGATTTTCAATAGAAAGTTTAATTCTATTTTCATCAAATTCGTTTGCTAATTTTTCAGTCTGTTTTCTATTTTTATGTTCTTTATCTTTAAAAGTAAAACAAGGTCTTATATGATGAACATTATATTTTTCAGCATCAAAATTCGAAGGGTCTGATAAAACGTCAAAATATTTGTTTATCCATTCGGAATTTTCTTCTGTTCTAATACTTTCAAAATAATTTAAAATTTCTTTAGAAAATACTACTTTACCATTTTCAATTTTTACATTAGGGTTTTTCATAGATATAATTTACATTCTTCTTAGTTTGTGAATTTTATTAGGAAAAGAGGAGTCGGATGATTCTCTCTTTTTCGCACTATAAATAGTTAAAAATTTTCAAAAAAGTATTGGAATAACCTATCAAATATGATATTATTACTTCATAAAATAAATGAAGGAAATATTAAATGAATGAATCAAATCTTCGTTGTGCTATATTAGAAAAGCAGATACTACATTGTTTGCTTGACCATACAGAATTACTTGATGAAAAAGAAATAGATTGTTTTATAAGCAGTCAGGCTCAAGAATTTTATTTTGACTTACTTCATCTCAAGAACGAAGGTAAAAAAGTAATTGCTGAAAATATTCTTACTCTTGATAATCAGTTTTTAACGTCTGAACTTGTTATTGCGGTTCAGTCTACGGATTATGATGTAAAAGAATTTGATTCTTATGTATCTAAACTTGAAACAAAGGCTTTGATTCACGAATTCAAATCTGACACTTTGAGTGACTTATCTGAAAATGAAAGTGACTTTGAAAAGTTGGATAAGATTCGTTCAAGAATTGATGAACTCGAACAGAAGAGAAGTAATAAGTCTGATTACATGACATTTCATGACTTACTCGAAGAATACAAGGTAGAACTTGATAAACGTGCAAGTGGAATTAAAACTACAACAGGTGATTATTGCTTAGACACCCTCATTCCAAACTTACAAGCAGGTCTTGGTTTTATTGTAGGTATGAGTGGTTCTATGAAATCAACTTATATTATTAAACTTCTTAGAAACAGAATTACTAAACGTTTACCTACATGTGCGGTTAATACCGAGTTGACTCATGCTACATACGTTGACACAATGATTTCAACCATGATTGATGAGAATTATACTGATTTGACTGAATCGGATGAAAATACAGATTGGGATAACATTTTTAACAAGTTGAATGAATTGGAAAGCCATTATGATAAATGTGGTAAGAGATTTGCATTTTATCCTAGCAATATAGCGTCAATTAGCGATATAAAAAATTTCTGTAGAAAATGTAGAAAAGACTTTAAACTTAAAGACGATGAACTTTTATTTTGTACAATCGATTTAACTTTGATGATTTCTGATATGAATGTAAGTGGAACATCAAGAGCGGATGCTATTACTCAAGGTGTGAATAAACTTAACGAGTTTGCTTTGAGTGATAATGTATTTTTCTTGGGAACAATTCAGACTCGAAAGATGAATAATGTACCAAAGATTGAAAAAATTGAAGATTTGAATAAATTTCGCATTGAAACAAATGCTATTAAGGAAAGTGGAAGTTTGTTGGAGAGGTCAAGGGTGATGCTTGCAATCCACAATCCAAAGTACATTGTAAATCAAAATCCATGTTCACAGTTAATTCGTGACTTAGTAGACCCTATTTTGGAAGTTACTGTTTTGAAAAATTCATGGTCAGATACTATGGGAAAATCAATCTATTATTATATCGATGGCGAGCATAAAGATTTGGTAAATTACATTCCTCAAAACGGAGAAATACCAAATAGTGGTAGTTTTGATACTGAATCAACTGACACAGAAAGTGAGCAAGATGATACAATAAGTAGACTTGAAAAACAACTTGAAAACTGATACTATTTTCTCTATAAGAATTAATATGGAGGAAATGATATGTCTAGTCCACTTATGACCGATGAAGAAGTTGAAATGGCTGATAAAGAAAATATTGTAACACCAAAGAAATCTTTGGAAGAGCAAATGAAAGAAAGCCTTAAAAATGAAGATTCTATTATTAAAGAAGATTTAGTAGAAGAAACAGAAAAAGAATTAAAAAATGATATTCCATCAAATTATATCGAAGTTAATCTTGTATCTAATGGAAGAATTGAAGGAATTCCGTCTAAATTACATTTCCGTTGTTATTCGGCATCGGACGCTTTGGATTTAAATGTTGATGATGATAATAAAGTAAAGGCTATTACTAAAGTTTTAACAAGATTAAATTATGAAAACTTTGATATTGGTAAACTTCCTATCCAAGATGTCTTGTTTATTCTTTATAGATTACATGGTAGTTTTATTTCAAAGAAGATTACCAAGAAAGTTTATATTGATGATACAATTGAAGATGAGAAATTATTGAACGCTGATGAAAATTTGGAAGAAGTTGATATTCCGATTACTTCTATGGTTTACGCTTATCTTGGAAAAGATTATGATGATAAAGATTTGGAAGGAAAAATTAAAGTTCCTTTTGTAATTCGAGATAAGACCACCAATGAATCTGTAACATTTAAATTTACCGTATTGAAAGATATGCTTCGTGCCGAGACTTATTGTAAAAATTATTTCAAAGATGAATTTATTAAGTATGCAGATATTCGTTCATCATTAAATAAAATTCATTCGATTAATAACGAAGAAAAGCAAGATGAAATGTTAGATGATTATTTGGATAAAAATGAAGATAAAGTTGCAGAATATTTTGAATTCATAACGGAATATGGTAAAATGGTAGCCAAAATTATTCAAGCACAGACTATCGTAGAATATAACGGAAAGAAACTTGAATCTCTTAATGAACAGTGGGAAATTTATAGCAATAATGTGTCTTATGATATTTGGAAAAAATATAATGATGTTGTAAATAAATATCCATTCGGTATTAAAGATGACATTGATGTGTACATATCTTCCTTAAAAAAGAAAGTACACAGGAGGGTAGGGTTTCAATTCGATGATTTCATACACGTTGATAGACATGAAGACTCTGACCGATGTGTTGTCGAATTTGATTAAGTTTGGATTTGGCAGTTATAACGAACTTATGAATATGAGTATGGAACGGATTATGAGTTTTTATAATTGGTTTATAAAAGATTATGAAAAAGATATGAAAAATAAAGTTGATTATGATACTGCCTTGCTGAAAGCAGGTTGTCCGTTATTTAGAAGAAAATAATTTTACAAATAAAAAACCCTTCGAAAAACGAAGGGTTTTTTTATTTAATTTTTGTCAATAAGATAGATGTGAACTTCTTTGTTTTCTTTATTTATGTATACATTTTCTATCAAAATTGAAGTGGTACTACTGATAAACTTCAATTCATCGTTTTCCATAAAATAAATGCTTAAATCAGTCATAATCTCCCAACTTGATGTATTAGGATTAACTGTAAGACCTTCAATTTCCAAAAAAAGAAATTCATCTGACTCACCACGCCATACATCGTATGTGATTCGTTGTGTGTAATCATCGTTGTTGTTATAATGAACATATGAAACATAATCACTGTTTACATTACCATCTATTTCTTCCCATGTAACATCTGACGATACAATAAATTCGTTTGAATAATTTGTTTCTTCAGATTCAGAAGTAGGTTCATCTTCGATTGGAGAAGGTGTTTCGTTTCCGTTTTCTTCATTTTCAGGTGTATTATCTTCTTCAGGTGAAGTAGGTTCACCTTCGATTGGAGAAGAAGTTTCATCTTCTTTGTTTGTTGTTTCAGATGTGGTATCTGTCTGATTTGAAACATCTGTATTCGAACTATCGTTGTTTGGCATATCACAAGAAACAAGCAATGTCAAAATCCCAATAATAAGTATAATTTTTTTCATATTTGACTTCCTCCTTATAGAAGTTATTTTTCTTACAGTTATATAATAGTATAAATTATATATTTTGTCAAGTAAAATTTATTAAAATTTTTATAAATTTTATATATTATTTTTTTCTAACTATTTTAAATGAATTTTTTTAGTAGAGGATTTGTATGGTTAATAGAGGAAATAGTTCGAATTCAAATGGTAACACACCTTCATCTCAAAATATAAACGGATTACACAGAGAGCGTTCTGATAGTACGAGTTATGTTGACCCTCAAACTATAGCAAATATAAATACGATTACTAAAAAATATGAAAGATATATTAAAAAAACATACGGTACATTAGTTGGTTTTGAGGACGCTATTAAGAGAGCGACAGAAACATCAATAAAATCTTTAGAAAAAGAAAAAAATGTTAATGAAAAACTTAATAAGGAATTAAACGCTTTGGCTAATGAGTTCGGAGAATCTTCCAAACAATTTAAAACTCATGTTCGAGTTGCTGATAAAGAAATGAAATTAGCAAAAAACGAAAGTAAACAAAATCTTTTGAATATAGAGAAAGAGTTCATAAAACAATCTTTTAAAAACGAAACCAAAAGAAATGAAATTAAATTTATGAGTAATAAATTTTCTAAAGGAAATAATTTAGCAAATACGAGCAATGAATATTATAATCAACTTGAAAAATTAAAATCTGATGCCTTAGAAGTTTATGGAACTAATTTTGAAAATAATAAAGAATATAAAAAAGCATTGCTCAATCTTAACGATACTTATGCTAAAGAAATGAAGGACTCTTGGAAGGAAGATTTTAAAGAAAATCATAAAGTTCTTGGAGGAATTGCTGACGGAATAAAAGACACTTTTGATAGAAACAAAGAAAGTTTACAAGGTATATTAGGTCCTTTGAATTTATTTATCGCTCCGATGAAAGAATTTTTTGGTGGATTTGGTGCAGTATTTAAACTTATCGGTGGTGGTGCTAAAAGAATTTTCATGAAGTTTACAAAGAAGAATCCAACTGCTTCGGATGTACTTAAAAGTGGTGCTTATGGTATTGGTTCTTTATATATTGGACACAAACTAGACGAATTATTTGGAAAAACTAAAGGTAAAAATGATTTGAGTAGTATTTCTGATAAATTTAAAGAATTTGGAGGAACATTAAGCACTTTAAATAAAGCGGTAACTTCATTCGGTTCGTTAGCCACTGTAGCGGGATTAGGACTTGTCATCAAAGATGCTATTGGTGGTTGGAATAAAGGAGACGAATGGGGAACTGAAAAATGGGCAAGCATGATTGGCTCAATTGTTGGTAGCACAAGCAGTGGTGCTAGTGGTGCGGTACAAGGTGCTATAAAATACGCCATGCTTGGTGCGCCATTTGGTATTACAGGAATTTTAGTTGGTGGATTGTTAGGTGGTATTCTTGGATTTTTTGGTGGCGAATTTTGGGCACAAGGTTTACAAGATTTTAAAAATTTAATCACTGGAAAAACAAACATAAACGAAATTAGAAAAAGAGATTTATTAAAAAATGTAGATAAAAGTAAAGATTTTAATCAAACACAAAAAAACATAATGTATAAATTGGCAGATACATTAAGTGAAGAAGATTTTGTCAAATTAGGAAATAATTTAAGTAACGGACATAGCGCATTAAAAGGAACGGTTGAAAATTGGTTAAAAGGAAATCTTGATAGTCTTAGTGAAGATGAATTAGTTTCTTTGTTACAAGTTCAGACAGGTTTCAAAGGTATAAATAAAGGAAATGTAAATCAGTATAAAGAATTTTTTAAAAAATTGCATGGTACATTCGATGATATTGGCTTGGCTAACATTTATAGAAATCCTGAAGTTCTTGCATCAAATATGGAATATTTGAGAAAAATATCTAGCGAGTATCAAAATTATAAAACAAATCCAGAAGATATAATTTTTTTACAAGGTGTTTTAAAAAAACTAGGGTTTGCGGACGGTGTAAATTCAGAAGAATTTAAACAATTGGTCAAATCTGGTCTTTTGGATTCAGATTATAAATTTTTCTTTGACCAACAAATGATTACAGATTTTAATAAAATTAAAAATAAAAATAAATCTAATGAATTTTTAAATGGATTGAATTATTCTGTTACTGACGTAAATGATGCAATTATTCGCACAGATGGTTCTATTATCAAAACAAATCCTAAAGATACTTTAGTAGCATTAAAAGATGTTCCGTTGTCTATGGAAAAAGTTAGAAACGATACTACTAAGAATTTAAATTCGTCTTTAAATGGTTTGGGAAATGATAAAACATTAGAAAAAAAATTAACAACAATCATTGATGTTTTATCTAAAATTCTTGCAAAAGATGTACAAGTTAATTTACCACCTCAAACGAGAAATGATTTGGATATGATTATGAGCGGAGGATTAATTTAATGTTTAATCTTGAAAGAGAAATTCCTTATTATAAAATTGTAAAAATAAAAGACGCAAGTGGTAAGAGTATAACAAACTCAGTGCCTTTTATTCTGGAAGATGATTTGTCGATAAAAGTAAGTTCTAAGTATGGTGAGTTGTGGGAAGCATCTCCTAATAATTTTATGAGTTTGTTATCTAGTTCTTTTGGTCTTCCTAGTGGTCAGTTTGCGTTGCAAGGTGTTCAAATTTGGCAAAGTACAGACCCAATAGATATGTCGGTTTCGATTAGTATTGAAATGGATACCGATTCGTATGAAGATGTTATGAAGCCAATAATATCTTTGATGAGTATTTGTTTACCTACGAAAGGAAAAAACGGCTCGGAATCTCAAATGGGAGAAACGGCATTAAGTAATTTGAAATTGAAAACGTTGATACCACCTGGACCTAATATTCAAGCGATTTGGAATGCAGTATCTAATGGACAAACGAATGACGTTGTTAGTAAAGCGTTGGCACATTTTAATAAAGCACAAAAAGGTGTATACAACATGGAAATTGGGTATGTTAATTTGAATGGTGTAATTATTAAAAATGTAGAACCTTCTTTTTCATCCGAAATGTCATATTCTGAAACAGAAGGGGGATATTACCCTGTGAGGGCATCGGTTGGTTTAGAAATAAGCACTATGGAAATAGCCACAACCGATATGATAGAAAATATTTTTAAAAGAAATAGAGGTTAAAATATGGCACATAAAAACAAATATCAATTAATGGAAAAATCTGTTGTGACTGATAAAAACGGGGATTTTTATCCTGATTTAGCAACGTTTCCGTTAAATCAACTTCGTATAAAAGAACGACCAACAGATTATACTTTGACACAAAATAACTTGTATCGATTTTTTGATTTGTGTTATGATTATTATGAGAGTTTTGACCTTTACGATTATTTGACTTTGTGGCTGAATGATATCACCGATATAAGCGATGAAGATAATTTTGGAAAAGTTATAAAATTTTATGGAAAAAACGATATCGATAATTGGTATATTGAAAATATCAAAACAGATTAGAGGGAATATATATGGCAGAAACTATGTCCGCATTTCAAAGAGCAACGATTTCTCTTAAAATAAAT
>Ga0247609_10001414_pt1 | contig 28654 bp, 27 predicted proteins | sample 172DNAGHGlowgp2_FD_193487 | JGI IMG/M metagenome (GOLD analysis project Ga0247609, IMG submission 193487) | Sheep rumen microbial communities from Palmerston North, Manawatu-Wanganui, New Zealand - 1728 DNA GHGlow gp2 | ecosystem: Host-associated > Mammals > Digestive system > Stomach > Rumen ... | reverse complement strand
ACAAGTCTTTTCTCGTCTAAATTTTCGTCTAACCTTGTCAAAGAATCTTTTCGATGCCACATCCTATCTGACTTTCACTTTACACTCTTCTTTTCAGTTTGTCCGCCCCTTATGATATGCTCAAAAAGTTTTGGTTGTCTCACAAATAATGACTACCTTTGCAGCACGTTATGAACGATTTTACGGCAGAATTGGCAAGATTGCACGAATTGTCGGGAGGCGATTATTCCCGCCAAGTGGAACGTATTGCCCTTCGAAAAGAGTTCCATCCTCTTGACACGGATAAATACATCTTCACCGTTGGTGGCGAAAAGAGTGATGACTACCAGAACCTTCTTGTTGCAGCAAGAAAAGCTGTGGAACTTGGATATAAAGTCTATTTACTGCCAAACCCAAGAAGTATTCGGACTGCGGATTTCATTTTAGAGAAGAAAGGCACCTATCGTATGTACGATTTGAAAACAGTATTCGGAAAAGCTTCTGTCGGACAGAACTTGATTGATTCTATTGGCCAGTGCAACCGCATCTTGCTGAACATAACCACAGAATATAGCACACGTTCACTTGCGTTTGATATTAAAAAGTTCTTCGAAATAAACGAGAAGGCAATTGAGGTTCTCATCTTTAAAGGGCGAAAGCACATTTCTGTCAACCGTACCATGGTGTTCAATGGCGCATTCCTCTTCAACTTCAAGAGATTCTATGAAAGATAAAAACCACCCCTACACAGGATGGTTTTTAAAATGGAGTAGTACGGTGTTGTCTTGCTCCTGAAGCGGTGTCTCAACAGAGTCCTGCAACCTCGGGATTCTGCCCGGATAGCCATAACTGATGTTATGACGGTGCAAAGATAAGCATTTATTTTGATAGTTCCAAATTTTGGAGCAGTAAAATCAAAGAAAAGCTCACTTGTTCTTTGATTTCCTGGTAATAGTGGCCTCAAAGCACAGCGGAACTGTCCGCGTGCAACTTTGTCTCGTCAATATTTTCGTCTAATCTTGTCAAAATCTCGCGTAAATCTCACGTAAAGTCGCGTGAATTTCTCAGCAAGAAATGCCATAGACAAACGGGTTTCAGAAGATTTTTGCGTAAATTCTCGCGTAAGTCGCTCTTAACTTCGCTCTTAACTTCGCTCTTAAATTGCTCTTAATTTTTCGTCTTTAAGAGCGACCATAAGGAAGTATTGCCTTTTGTTTCATTTACGATTATCTTTTCTTCTCTCATCTTAGTCAGCATGTTTCCGACCTTAGCTTTTTTCTGCTTGTCCGATAGAACATCAGATAAGAGGTTCCACCACAGCTTGTCAATCTCTTCTCTGAGCACAGGGGGACAGACCCCCTGTGCATCAACACCCTGGAGTTCTTGGGCGAGAATGGCAAACTGACTGGTGTAAAGGTTCAGGAGATTGACTGGAAGCCAAACCCAGAGGGTGGCAGGCCCATCATGGTAGAGAAGGGTAAACCCGAAATCATCAAGGCCGAGCTCGTCCTCCTCGCTATGGGCTTCCTCAAGCCAGAGCATCCTGAATACCCCAAGAATGTCTTCGTCTGTGGCGACTCTGCCAATGGTGCCAGCCTCGTAGTTCGCGCTATGGCCAGCGGCAAGCAGACAGCCCAGAAAGTCAACGCTTTTCTCACCAAATAAGCGTCGATTTCCCAAATAATGTAAAATCTTTCTCGCAGATGCCCGTCTTCTGCGAGATCGTACTTTTGCGGCATATTTACAACATATAGATATGCCACAGACAGAACGAATCAAAGAGATGGAGCAGCGGCTGGACTGGGCATCTGCGGTGCTAATGAGACTCTCAGCAGCCCTCGGTGACTATGCTGAGGCGCAGGAGGATATCCGTGCATTGGAGGCGTATTACGGCAGCGACGAGTGGTAGCAGGACTTTTCTGACGATGAGGCCGGCTTGTTGCCACAGGACCTGAAACGTGGCGTGCTGTCGGAAGATGGTATCTGGAATCTTATAGAGGACTGTCGCGACCTCAACAAACGTTTGGCCAAACTCATGCAGTAGCCATGCTGTAGACTACTTGTTGATTACACATTCAGACACTTGCAATTTTGAAGGATTTTCTTGCTGCGGATTTTAGGGTTAATACGTGCAATGTTCTTCGGACTTATTTTCTTGATGCCCGCTTTGTGTTGCAGGTTAACATAAAAACGCGAGAGTTAACTTAACACCCTAAGTCTGTCCCTTCGTGTGCTCTGCTTATCATCGAATTGAGATTCCACAACAAATTTTGAAGAGTCGCCATTTAATTGGAGTCTGAGCATTGGAGTGTTGTCTACACGATGATACATATCTCCATTTTTCTGACAATAGCTCCACGAACATTGTTTCGGATTGAATACCAATTCATAGCCTTTTTCGTTGCAGTCAGGACAACCAAACACATCGTCCAACTGGCATATAAGCCTCAAATCACCATCTTTCCAACCGTAGAGATATTGACAAAAGTAGACTCCTTCATTGTTATTAGAGCAGAGATAATAGTCTCGCCCTTGGCTGTCTGTTAGATGGAATATCTTTTCTATTTTTGCTTCTCCGACATCACCAATCATTCTAACCCCAAATCCTTGGCTCTTTTGATATACCAGCATCGAATAAAGCGGATTGCCCAAACTCCACTCTTCAAAATAGAGGATACCAGCTTTACGGTCATCAGCATGGAAATCTGTGATAAAGTCTATTTGATTACAGTATGCGGCAGCCTGTTCTATCAGACGGAACAAGAATGCCTCACCGCCGTTCTGTCCTTCTTGCCCACCATGATTGTAACAATAGGCTTGCTCTGTTCTCAGAATTTCAAGTGCATCCCGAATCGCTTTCATCGGATAGAACCTGTCTTTTCCACGTGCGTAACGGTCAAGAAACTTGATGGCCTCCCACACCTTTAATGAATCTTCCTTGTCGTTATTATGCGTAGCCACAAAGAGACCTTCTTGACAAAGAGAATCAAAATAAGCCACCAGGTTTTTAGGATGCCCCGCTTCATAGTCTCCTGGCAAGACATAGAGCCCCCTTCTACTGACGGTGTCATTTTCTGCATTAATATATTCTATTTCCTGCCGTTCTGCTTTTGGCTTTTGCTGGCAACTAAACAAAACCATTATAGATATAGCTGCGAAAGTCAAAATACGACAACTACGATTTTTCATTTGCTTGGTAACTTCCATTTTGGTTTATACTATATTCAACATCTGGCGTATCACCGCCAAGAAAAGCTGGGCGTTATACATAGAAGAGAGCGGCACAACAAGGGTTGGACTCTTCAAATACCACATGCTCCCAACGTTCGGAGGGAAGAAGGAGAGAAAGCCGTCATGGAATTTGTAACTGAATTCGCCGATTCTTATCGTGTCATTGCCGCATGTCAAATAACCACGTCCCACACGATACTCTTTCCCATCAGAGTAGAACGTGAAGAATCCCTTGTCTTCAAACTCTTTATTTAGCCGTTGAGCGGCTATTGCATTCCATCTTTCTAAAATACCATTGAACGCATAGCCGTAGAAATTGTTTTTATACGGCTCTTCATGCTCATTCATATAGTATCCCGTTTTGCAGAATAATTCTTTCCCCTCCGAGTCTATGACGCTTAGCGTTGCTTCCGTTAACAGATAGCTGATACCTAATTGGCTATAGACGGTAGCTGATTTCCTGATTCCATTCGCATCACTGAATTTTATTACCCTTTTGCTCAACATGTATCTGTTGCAAAGTAGGACTTGCCATATAAACCCATCCGAGCAGATGATGCATCGCCTGGTAAAAATCTTATTGAAGCAATAGGGTATTCCCAGAATGGCAAGCACGATTAGCCCCATAACCACAAACATTATTGACAGCATAACCGTAATGGCCTCATCGCAGAACAAACATCCTATTATGCCTGCTAAGCTTAGAAGCAACACCCACATATACTTGCGGTTGAAGCGCTCGCCCCATGTGCTGTAGCCAACAACGAAGCGCCCGGTCTCAGCCTCGAAGTTTCTCTCGAACTCAGGATTATACCTATATTCCGCTTCCATAACGCCAATACGATTATGAGTTGTTAAGGAGGCTCATTAGTTCCTCTGCCTTTCTTCTATGACAACCAGCCTCGCTCTTATAGCGAGACACTCGTTCACGTGCCTCATCATTGTGACTATCTCTGACTAAAATCAGAATCTTTTGCCACTCTGCGTCGTACTCATCCAGTTGCGGTCCCTCAATATTAAGTAATTCTTCTTCGGCAAAAGCTTGCTGCGCTGTTTGTTCGTCAACAGCAATGTGGCTATTCTCTTTTTCCACTTGCGGACGAACAATGTGAATCTCACCCGTGTCCTCTCTGCTATCTTCCGAATCAAAGAAATGCTTTCTAAAGTATAGAAAAGCACAAACGGCCGCTACAACTGGCGCAAAAAGGTATTTGTACTTTATACTTGAAGGCCCCTCTCCATTAAAGAAGTCAAGCACATGCATGCCAGACCATATCATCAACACTATACACACCAGCCCCAAATACAGGTTCTGATTCTTTACAAAATGACTCATTGAGGAGTCGTTGGAATTTGATTTGTTCATTTTAAAATTGTATTTATATATCATTTTGAAGCATTAACTCACTATATCTTAACTTTAGATAGTCACATTAATTGTAACAATGGTACGAGTTGCTTTCTTTTCTCAAAATAAACACGTCTTCGCTCTTCAATTGCATTGATTATCTTATTCCTACTTCCGATAAAGAATTTGAATTTTGCACTTAACCCATTCGAGAGATATATACGTAAATTATTAGTAGATATCCGTTTATAGCCAATTACATCACAGATATTAATCTTTACATCAGTTACATACCCAATATTGAACTTTCCATGTTTGAAATATAAAGCATCATCTGTAATATAGAATTTCCCACTAATAGTTAACCACCCATTTATATAATAAGAGGATGAGAAATGGAGAGCATTCTCTATATTTATCGGTTCTATTGTCATAAAATCAAGTACATTATTTTTTTTAATCGATTCCCATAAGGAGAGAGGGTATTTATTTGAAATACGGGCTTTGCTGTCTATATTTTTGGTTAAACGGATTAAGTTGTGTCATAACATTTACAATTGTGAAACCATTTCCATTCATTTTATATGAGATTATTTTTCTATCTTTCGAAATCCGGAATCTCGTTCGATACAAGTTGCTGTAATAAACATAATAGGTGTTAGTTTCATCTTCAAATTTTAGAAAAGAATTATGCATATTACCATATCCAATAAGGTCTGTGTCCATTGGGTCTATTGGCCCCGGACTATAAAATGACATTGGGACATTATTGCTGATTACCAATTCTATTCTTCCATCTGGATATGCTTTTATCCATATTTGGTTATTCATCTTCCAATTGTTGTCATTCACTTTAGCCTGACGAGAATTGTCATATACAATCACCGTTGGTTGATACATGAATATTTCTGGTAATGTCTGAGCACTCGTTACTAAAGAAATAAGCAACGCAAAAATAAAAAAACTAATCTTTTTCATTATAGTAATACTTATTGTTTTTTCAGATATTATTTATCTCCTATAAGAAGGAACAGGTACAACACCTCGCCCTTCACAAGTTTTACACCTATAGTGCGAATCCAAAGTTTTACAATGAGACTTATGACATGTTGGGCACATTATGATATTGCACACATGATATGAATTGTAATTCTCTCCATAACATTTCGTACTTCCATATCCTTGGGCAGCCAAAACACCATCTCCATTCGGAAGCCATCCCGTTCCATAGCACTCGGAGCATGGCTCTGTTTGAACAGATTGTTCTTGAGGCAAGGGCTGTTCAACGACAGGAACTGGATATGTCGCGTTGTAATCATTACCATATACATTCCTATTCAAATAATTCTGCTCTATCTCTCTGATCCTTTTCTTATCCTCATAGTCATTATATAGACCCGCAGCAATAACTACCGCTATAATTGCTAAAATCAACAAAATCGATTTACTCATAATAATTCCAATTAAAAGTTTTTGTATTTATACAGATATCGGTTCTTCGCAAAATGCATCGTAAAGAGTACTGGTTACATTTTTTTTTAGCAGCTTTATCTAACCATCCTATTCCCCTTACATAAGCCACAAGTTTCATGAACAGTACTAAAATGCTCAGCGCCACATTGATTGCAAATTCGCCGTTGAGCATTAGGACTTTGTCTGGCTATCCTTTCCACCCTATAATTAGGAACCAAGCCAGTTCCATTACAGCGGTAACAAGTTTTTGTACTACTTTCATTTGAAAGAGTTGGAGAAACGTTATAATAAGAGTTTCTATTTATTCTATTTCCCTTACATAAGCCACAGGTTTCATGAACAGTACTAAAATGCTCAGCGCCACATTGATTGCAAATTCGCCGTTGAGCATTAGGACTTTGTCTAGCTATCCTTTCTACCCTATAATTAGGAACCAAGCCTGTTCCATTACAGCGGTAACAAGTTTTTGTACTATTATCATCGATAGGAGTTGGAGAAACACTATAATAAGGGACATTATTCTGATTGACATTGACTCCACCATTATAGTTATAGGGCACAGTTTGCTGCATTTCTTTATCAGCAAAGGTCTGTGTGGCATTCAGCCCTTCTTCGTCAATTACAGTCGACCTATCTGTTTTCTGCCCTTGCATTGCAAGACTTGTTTCCGTAAGAGAACTACCTAAATTTTTCAACCCTTCTGAAAGTCTGCTCCAGAATGCCTCACGCCGTTCCTTTCGTTCTTGCTGTTGCTTCTGAGCTTGGACTAAAAACTGTTGACTTTGCTGCTTTGTGTTTTCGTCAGCCAAAGGATCGCTCAATACTTCGTTGAAGGCTTTTATAGCTTTCTTCCATTTTTTGTTATAGAAATAATCTTTCCCTTTGTTGAAATTTGCCAAACTGTTACTGTTATCGCTATATTCAGTCGTTGGTGAGAATGGCTGTACAGCAGGTTTGGAACTTGGTACTGTAGTATCAGAAGCCACGCTTTTGGATGTCACTTTCGATACAGGTATCCTCAGTTTTAATCCTGCATAGGCTGTTTTCTTGTCGGCATTAGCTTTGCGCAGTGCAGCTTCTGTGATGCCATATTTGGCGGCAATGGAGGCAAAGGTTTCGCCGCGTTTCACCTGATGCTCCGTCTGCTGGGCTAAGGCAGGAGCACCGATGCCAAGGGATAGGAGAATAGTGATGACAAGCTTTTTCATAGGTTTGATAATTTGTTTCTTATTTTGTTTGGATAATCAGGAAGTTAGACACGCTCCAGAATGTGGTGGGGTCTGAAATGACAAGGATGGTGTTCTGGCCTTCCTTTTGTAATGTGTAGGAGCCAGTGGGGACGTTAGTCAGAATCTTTGGCGACTTGGAGGGTATCGTGATGCTGGTCACCTCGCGGATGTCAATCTTTTGGAACAGGTCAAGGTTGATGTTGGAGTAGTCTACCTTCGTCTTCTTCAGAAATCCGTCAGAGAGAAGCCCTGCTTCCTTCAGCTCTTTCTTCGTGCCCATCTTGATGTAGCCTTCATTGAGTGCTTGGTCTTGTGCCTGCATCACCTCCTCCTGCTGTGCTATCTGAGTTGCCTGCTCTGAAGTCTTCTGGGTCAGCGTCCCCACTCGGGCAGTCAGCTGCTCTACAGATATTTTGCTCTGTTCCAATTGAGCCATTAAGTCTGAGATTTGTGCATCTTTTTGTTCTATCTGTTGCTTGAGGGCAGCTATGATGGTTTTGAGCTTGGAAGCATCAGCATTGCCTGTTGAGACCTCCTTTTCCAATTGCTGTATCCTGTCACGCTGTTGCTGCAATGTCTCTTTAAGCTGTGCCAGCGACTGTTTCATCTGTTCGCGGTCAGGAAGCGGTTTCTCCGGGTCAGTACGGAAGATGTTGTTCTCTTGCACATTGATAGCATTCAGCCCATCGCTGACGACGGACACAAAGTTCTGTAAATTTAAATAATCTTGGTTACGCTGTTGAAGGGCTGACTGCAATGAGTCCACCTCCTGCTGTAGCTTTTTTGTTTTATTACCACCACAAGAAGTAAAGGTAAGCAATGCGGTCAATGCCACAAGCGTTAAACACAGTAAATGATTTCGTTTCATTCTTCTTATTGTTTATAGCCTATCACACCCCGACTTCAGCAATTTTAATCAATAAGTTTCAGGTTTTGCTTACCGCACACAAAAAAGGCGTAGGTGTCTGTTCTTCTGCCCATCCTGGAACTGTAGGCTCTCGCATTGCCCAAACCACACAGGATAGACAACGCTCATCAGCCCACGCCAGCACGGACTATATAAATTTGGTATATAGAAACGTACCACGTAACGCTTCGTTGTCATCTGCCTGCTGTGGTTTTGCGGATTTGCGAGATTCACAGTTCACAACGACAGACGTTCGAAAACGTCTTTCTCATACAATAAGACCGCCCGCTTTACCCCTGAGGGCTAACAAACGATGGTGCAAAGATAAGGAATAATTTTGAAACGGCAAAGAAAACGGCAAGGATTTTATTCGTGCTGTCACCTAAAAACATCAGCGGCGGTGGGAAATAATATGCTCCGATTTGGTGCTGCGGGGCACTGATGCACAAGGCGGTGGGGTGGATGTTGCGAGAAATGGGTAAGCGAGCTTCTGTGGATCTGTTACGTGTTTTTCTCCGTCAGCATACACATGAGATGCCCTTAGACTATGGCTCTTGTTAATATTCATTTCCTGAACCTCCAGAATAACTACCTGTTCGCCGATATCGCCAAGAAAGTCAACGCTTTCAAGGTGATGCATCCGGGGGCCGACGTCATCAGCCTCGGTATCGGTGATGTCACCCAACCGCTCTGTCCTGCTGTCACCGAGGCCATGCACAAGGCTGTAGATGAGATGTCCACTGCCGAGGGATTCCGAGGCTACGGCCCCGAGCAGGGCTATGACTTCCTGCGCGAAGCCATCCTGAAGAATGACTTCCTGCCGCGTGGCATCCACCTCGACATCGACGAGGTCTTCGTTAACGATGGTGCCAAGTCTGACACGGGCAACTTCCAGGAGCTGCTCCACTGGGACAACTTTATCGGCGTCACCGACCCCATCTACCCCGTCTATATCGACTCCAACGTGATGATAGGTCGTTGCGGTGTCTACAAGGATGGACGCTGGACCAACGTGCGCTATATGCCCACCAAGGCCGAGAACGGTTTTGTTCCTGACCTTCCCAAGGGCCGTCCCGTCGATGTCATCTATCTCTGCTACCCCAACAACCCCACGGGTACGGTCATCAGCAAACAGGAACTGCGCAAGTGGGTGAACTATGCCCTGAAGAACGATGCCCTCATCCTCTACGATGCCGCTTATCAGGCCTATATCCAGGACCCGAAGATACCCCACAGCATCTACGAGATTCGCGGCGCCCGTAAGTGTGCCGTTGAGTTCCGTTCCTATTCCAAGACGGCAGGTTTCACGGGCGTACGCTGCGGCTACACCATCGTACCGAAGGAGGTCACCGTCAGCACCTTCGAGGGCGAGCGCATATCACTCAACCAGCTTTGGCTGCGCCGACAGTGTACGAAGTTCAATGGCTGCAGCTACATCTCCCAGCGTGCCGCCGAGGCCATCTACTCACCCGAGGGCAAGGCTCAGGTGAAGGCCACCGTCGACTATTACATGCAGAACGCCAAGAAGATGCTCACTGTTCTGAAAAGTCTCGGCTACGAGTGCTACGGTGGCGAGAATGCCCCCTACGTGTGGATGCGCTGTCCTGACGGCATGGGCTCCTGGCAGTTCTTCGAGGCCCTGCTCTATGGTGCCAATGTCGTCTGCACGCCAGGCGTCGGTTTCGGTCCCTCTGGCGAGGGCTACGTGCGCTTTACCGCCTTCGGCAGTCACGAAAAGACGGAAGAAGCGTTACAGCGCATCAAGGCTTGGAGCAAATAGCATTATCGCTGATTCATAAACCTTCCCTCTATCACTTCCCAGTTGACGATCTGCCATAGGGCGCTCAGATGGTCAGGACGGCGATTCTGATAGTCCAGGTAATAGGCATGCTCCCACACATCGAAAGTCAGCAGAGGGGTCAAGCCTTTCTGAATAGGGTTCGCAGCATTTGGCTCCTGAGTGATGATAAGTTTTCCGTCTTTGTCTGCTGACAGCCACACCCAACCAGAACCGAAGAGTGTGGCACCCTTTTTCTGGAACTCCTCCTTGAATGCCTCGAACGAGCCGAATTGCTCCACAATAGCCTCGGCAAGTTTGCCAATGGGTTTATTGTCCTCCTGAGGGCCGATGAATTGCTGGAAATACAACTCGTGATTTAGAATCTGGCCTGCGTTGTTGAGCATGCCACCCTCGCTCTTCAGAACAATTTCCTCCAAGGATTTGCCCTCTAGCGGACTCCCCTCAAGCAGCCCGTTCAGGTTGTTCACATAAGCCAACAGGTGTTTCCCATGATGAAAGCCTATTGTCTCCTTGCTAATCACTGGCTCCAACGCATCCTGTGCGTATGGTAATGCCATCAATTCAAACTTCTTCATGTTTTGTGCCTTTGATTATCCACTGCAAAGATAATCATTCTTTCGTGATTTACTTCATAAAACCTTAAAAAAAACGCTTGTCCAAAGCGAAATCGGGAACTCTTCTTATTTTGTGTTCGATAACAGTTTGCAACAGAAGGGCTTTTATTATGTGCAAAGTGAAAGCAAACTGAAAACAAAATAACACGTTTTGTTTAGGAGCACAGAGGGATAGACCCTCTGTGCTCCTACTTCGTTTTAAATAGTAGCATATGCCCCCGGCTGCCACTTTGAACAATAAACGTGTTCCTTTTGGTTGGTTTCTAATTTCTCTTAAGTTTTGCGAACTCTTCTTCAAACTGCTCCTTAAACCATTGTGGTGGATTATCCTCAACCTTGTGGATATTGCCTTTTGTATTGTGCAATGCGACTATTTCGCCATATTCCGTATTACCATCTATGAAGGTGAGATTCTCAAACAGATTTAGATGCTGCTTAACTTTGACAAGTCCTTCGCTGAAATTAAAGCGTATTACGTCATCTGCTACATCGTGACCTCCTGTCTGTGCTCTAAGGGTCACTCTCATCACGCTGTCATCCTCAGATGTTAGCCCAAAGTAGCAAAGAGTGATTTTGAATCCAGCTGTTTTGAACTCGTTTACCATACCGACCACCATATCGCTAGAGAAGTTGGTTTCGAAGGAGAAGTCTTTCCTTTCAGCAAGAGCCTTTGTCTTCTGTTTTTCCAACTCAGAAGCGACTGTTCCACTAACCCATCGGTCAGGCCAGTCGGGATGATCTTTGCGAAGATTCAGCATGAGTTTGTCGCCATCGAAGGATGGAGTACTTACATAAAACGGACACAGACGGCTTTTGCCAGCGCCATTAGGACCAGCTATGATTGTGAGTTCTGGACGACGTTCCATTATCGTGCAATGAGGTGTGAATACCGTCCTTTACCTGGCTGTGCTGTGCGACGAATCACATGATAGGTGCGCGTCTTACGGTCAAAACGAACATGATCCTCGCTACCATCAGGGTTTGCCAAGAAAATATTGTCTTCTTTGTCAAAGAAGGGAACAGAAACGCCCTGTTTCCACGCTTCCAAATAGATTTTTTCCACCTCGTTTCGAACGGCTTCATTCACCTCCTTGACGGTCTTACCGTTGGGGAGTTCAAGGTTTTCCAGCTCTTTGTATGTACACATAACGTCTATAAGTAGTATTTTTTAGATTAATGGCACAAAATTACAAAAAATATCACAGAAGAAAGAAAAAAGGCACAAAAAAACTGCTGCTTCACCAATAATCATGATGTTATACACCACAGCATGAAAGCACTTCTTGTCGGCTATCATACTGTCAAGGGTGTACCCTTGCAAATAGCTGTTAATGTTGTCTATGCACTCTGCTATATGCTGCAGACGGTCTATGTCCTTAATACGTTCTCTCATAAATCACTTTTTTGTCTTTGTTAGCAGTAACAGCGGCGGCGGGGCGCAGTGTTCCTTCCTCCACCAAGTCAACTTTACGACCAATTAAGTCCTCAATTGCGAGACGCATTCCGACGTAGCGGAAAAGACCTATTGGTTCACTATGGTCAAATTCAACCAGCAAATCCACATCGCTCTCAGGCGTTTCTTCATCGCGGGCAAACGAACCGAATACCCACGCTTTTTTGATAGGCTGAGTTGCCATGTAGTTTATAATGGCTTGTCTCATCTGTTGTGTAATCATATTTATCCATTTTTATACAATTCTTCTTTCAGTATCTGCGCTATACACTTTCCATATCTGCTCGAAGTAGTCTGCCATCTGGTCGTTGGCGAGGCTGCTGTCGCGCATCACGGAGTAAGCAGGCTGAAGCTTGGCAATCTCCGTGATAGCAGTTTCGTTGACCTGTTCAATTGTCCATAATTTGCTGCAAATATACGAAGAATAATTGAAAAGTTATCTAATTTAATCAGAATAATTAAGGATAATGGGCATTTTGTGTACTCCACGCTCATTTTTTTGCCAAAAAATTTGGAGGGAAAGAAAAAATGTACTACTTTTGCAGTGTAATAGTAAAGTAGTACACCAAAACACTAACCATTATGATTGAAGTAAGTAACATCAGTTTCAAGTACGCGGGCCAGAAGAGCCTGGTATTCGACGACTTCAGCCTGAGGCTGGAGGAGAACAACATCTATGGGCTGTTAGGCAAGAACGGCACGGGCAAGTCGACGCTGCTCTATCTGGTCAGCGGTCTGCTGCGTCCCGTCAGCGGTTCGGTCAGTTGCGACGGCATGGCCACCTGTAAGCGGACGCCGGAACTGCTGCGCGACATCTTCCTCGTGACTGAGGAGTTTGAGATGCCTGCCATCAGGCTCTCTGACTATGTGAGACTCTACAGTCCGTTCTATCCGCAGTTCTCGGATGAGATTCTGCAGGGCTGTCTCTCTGACTTCGACCTGCCTGCCGATGTCAGTCTGGGCGAGCTGTCGATGGGGCAGCGCAAGAAGGCGTACATTGCCTTTGCTATGGCTACGAACACGAAGTACCTGCTGATGGATGAGCCGACGAACGGCCTGGACATTCCGTCGAAGTCGCAGTTCCGCAAGGTCATCGCCCGCCACATGACGGAGGAGCGCACCGTGGTCATCTCTACGCATCAGGTGCATGATGTGGAGCAGATGCTGGACCACATCGTGATGCTCGACAAGCGCTCGGTGCTGCTGAACGCGTCGATGCAGGAGATTCAGAACCAGTACACCTTTGCTTACCGTACGCCTCAGCAGATGGACGACGCGGTGCTGTATGCGGAGCCTACGCTGCAGGGTAATGCGGTCATCAGCCGTCGGCAGGAGGGTGACGCTGAGACGCAGGTGAACCTCGAACTTCTCTTCAACTATATGACGCAGAATAAATAAAACGACAACTTGGACAACTTGGACAACTTTCTTTAATGATATACTACAACTTTGACAATTATGGCAACATTTAGTTTTGATAGATTTTTGCTGGCACTGAAGTGCCACTTCCTGGTGGAGCGTAACTCGTGGATGCGGCTCTTTGGCATCTATACGCTGGTGATGTTTATGGCTAACCTGTTCTTCACCCGTGTGCAGGGTATGAACTACGGGTTTATGGTTGAGAACTGGGACATGGAACGAGTCGTCCGCCAGTATAACAACATTGTTGGGGATACCGTTGGGTTCGGCATCGTCTTCTTCTGTTTCGCCATGCTGTTTTGTGCCAGCTTTATGTTCTCGCAGATGAAGGACACGCGCAAGCGGTCGGCCTATCTGCTGTGGCCCGTCAGCAACGTGGAGAAATATGTCGTCAGCTTCTTGTATTCCGTTGTGTTCATGACAGTCCTGACGGTTGCTGCATACGTATTGGCCGATGGGCTGCGCGTGCTGACGGACTGGCTGACGGGACGTATCGTCATCTGGGGCTTTCCCAAGTTGGCTGAGTTTTTCAGCAGTAACGCTATTTGCGAAAATTGGCAGACAGCCTGGATGTTCTTCGCCTGGGTGTTCTACTTCCACTCGCTCTATATCGTGGGCGGCACGCTGTTCCGCCGGCAGCAGTTCCTGATGACCAGTGCCGTGATTGTTGTTGTGGGCATCCTGCTGATAATGACGCTGAACCAGGTACATCCGGACGTGGATATTGTTACGGGGACTTGGGACGAAAAGACCCGCACCTATACTCAGGTGTTCCATCCCGCCTTCTATATCCTTACCTCGGTGCTGACGCTCCTCATCTTCTTCCACTACTGGGTTTCGTACAAGCTCTTTACCCGTATTCAGGTGATTAACAATAAATGGTTGAACGTATGATTTTTACAAACGATAAACCTATCTATATACAGATGGCCGACCGCCTCTGTGACGAGATACTTGCCGGCAAGTATCGTGACGACGACCGCATACCGAGTGTGCGCGAACTGGCTGTGCTGTTAGAGGTGAATGTGAACACCGCCGTCAGGGCCTTCGACGAACTGTCGCGCGCAAACATTATTTATAATAAGCGCGGTCTGGGCTATTTTGTCACGCCCGGTGCGAAGAAGCAGATTCTGAAGGAGCGCCGTAAGGCATTCATGAAGGAGCGTCTGCCGGAGCTGTTCCGGCAGATGCAGCTGCTGGGCATAACGTTAGAAGATGTTAAAGTGACGTACGATGCGCAACAAAACGCATAGTGTCTGCGTCTAACAGACAAATAAGCTTAACCAAAGAAATGATTCATTTAGAAAACGTCAACAAGACCTATCATGGGGCGCAGCCGCTGCACGTGCTGAAGGGCATCAACCTCGACATCCGGGAGGGCGAGTTCGTCAGCATCATGGGAGCCTCGGGAAGCGGCAAGTCGACGCTGCTGAACATCCTCGGCATCCTCGACAACTACGACTCCGGCATCTACGAGCTCAACGGCGTGCTCATCAAGAACCTGTCGGAGACGCGTGCCGCCGAGTACCGTAACAAGATGATAGGCTTTATCTTCCAGTCGTTTAATCTCATCTCGTTTAAGAATGCCGTGGAAAACGTTGAGTTGCCATTGTTCTACCAGGGCGTGAGCCGGAAGAAGCGCCACGCCCTGGCCATGGAGTACCTGGAACGGCTGGGACTGGGGGCCTGGGCTGACCACTACCCCAACGAGCTGTCGGGCGGTCAGCGCCAGCGCGTGGCCATTGCCCGTGCCCTCATCACGAAGCCGAAGATGATTCTGGCCGACGAGCCTACGGGTGCCCTCGACTCGAAGACGAGTGTCGAGGTGATGCAGCTGCTGAAGGACCTGAACAGCCGTGAGCATATCACGCAGGTCATTGTGACACACGACCCGACGGTGGCTGAACAGACGAACCGCATCATCAGAATAAAAGATGGAGTTATTGAATGAGATATGGCAGACGGCGCGCCGCAACAAGCTGCGCACCACGCTGACGGGCTTTGCCGTGGCGTGGGGCATCTTCATGCTCATTGTGCTGCTGGGTGCCGGCAACGGTCTGGTGAATGCCAACCTGAAGCAGAGCGAGCGGTTCCTCTCGTCGTCGATGGTGGTGTTTGGCAATACCACGTCGAAGCCCTATCAGGGACTGAAGGAGGGCAGGGACATCCGCCTGCATGAGAGCGACATCGACATCACCGAGAGCGAGTTCAAGACGAACGTCGACGAGGTGGGAGCCTGCTATACGGCAACATCGACCATCAGCTTGGGGCAGCAGTATATCAGCACCCAGATTCAGGGCGTCTACCCGAACCACACGAAGATAGACAAGGTGGAGATGCTGCATGGACGGTTTGTCAACGAGATAGACCTGAGGGAGAGCCGGAAGGTGCTGGTGCTGGGCAACAAGCAGGCCAAGGAGCTGGTGACGACGCAGCCGGTGGAGACGCTCATAGGACAGTTTGTGAAGGTGGGCAACCTGGCGTTCAAGGTGGTGGGCATCTACAAGGAGCAGGAGAACGGGAGTGCCCGTGCCTTCAGCTGCTACACGGCCATCAAGCGCATCTTCGGGGCAAACACCGACGATGCCGGGCGCATAGAGTTCACCTTCCACGGCCTGGACACCGAGGAGGCCAACGAGGAATTTGAGAAGGACTACCGCCGCAGGCTGAACACAGCCCACCAGGCCCATCCTGAGGACGAGGATGCCATCTGGCTGTGGAACCGCTTCACGCAGAACCTGCAGATGGAGCAGGGCATAGGCATCATCCGCACGGCACTCTGGATAGTCGGTCTGTTCACGCTGCTGAGCGGCATTGTGGGCGTGTCGAACATCATGCTGATAACCGTCAAGGAGCGCACCCATGAGTTTGGCATACGCAAGGCCATCGGTGCCAAGCCGTGGAGCATCCTGAGGCTGATTATCGTTGAGAGCGTCATCATCACCACCTTCTTCGGCTATATCGGCATGGTGTTAGGGGTGGCCGCCAACGAATACATGGATGCCACGATAGGACATGAGACCATAGACACGGGTCTGTTCAAGGCCACGATGTTCCTGAATCCCACCGTAGGACTGGATGTGTGCATAGAGGCGACGATGGTGATGATTGTCGCCGGCACCATTGCCGGACTGATACCAGCCTTCAAGGCCAGCAGAATAAGACCGATAGAGGCGCTTAGAGCAGATTGATAATTGAAAATTGATAATTGAAAATTGATAATTGAAAATTGAAAATTGTGAATTGAGGTTGTGAGAATAGATATAGACAGTTACAGAGAGGTGCTCGACACGCTGACTCGCAACAAGTCACGGTCGCTGCTGACGGGCTTCGGCGTGTTCTGGGGCGTGTTCATGCTCGTGGCACTGATGGGTGGCGGCAATGGCCTGAAGGAAAAGCTTCAGAATAACTTTGCCGGGTTCGCCACCAACTCCGCCATGGTGTGGGCACAGCCTACCACCAAGGCATACAAGGGTTTCCGCAAGGGACGGATGTGGCAGATGGACTACAGGGACGTAGGCCGCATCAAGCGGGCGGTGCCTGAACTCGACGTGGTGACACCCGTGCTCTTCAGCAATGGCGGCTCCGCCTATTACGGCGACCGCAAGGCCAGCATCGGCGTCAACGGTGCCATGCCCGACTACCAGCGGGTGAACGAGCCGAAGCTGTTTTACGGACGGTTTATTGACGAGGCCGACATACGCGACCACCGCAAGGTGTGCGTCATCCAGAAAAAGACCTACAAGGAGCTGTTCCCCGGTGGCGGCGACCCCTGCGGCAAGCGTATCCGCATTGACAACATCTACTATCAGATAGTGGGGGTAGACTATAACATGACCGACGGTCTGAACTTCGGCGCAGATGCCGGTACGGTGGTCATACTGCCGCTCACCTTCATGCAGCAGGCCTATAACCGGGGCAACACCATCGACATGATAGCCGTGACGGGTAAGCCCGGTGTGGTGATGTCGAGCATCACACCACGGATACGTGAGACCGTGGCCCGAGCTCATACCGTGGACCCTACCGACGAACAGGGGGCGATGGTGTTTAACACCGAGGTGCTGTTCCAGTTGCTTGACAACCTGTTCCGCGGTGTCAACTTCCTCATCTGGCTCGTGGGCCTCGGCACCCTCTTTGCCGGAGCCATCGGCGTGTCGAACATCATGATGGTCACCGTGCGCGAGCGGACAACGGAGATAGGCATACGGCGTGCCATCGGTGCCACGCCCCGCATGATTCTCAGTCAGATTATCAGCGAGAGTATCGTGCTGACGATGGTGGCGGGCATGAGCGGCATCCTCTTTGCCGTGATGATACTGCAGATGCTGGAGCTGGCAAACACCGAGGACGGCATACTGACAGCCCACTTCCAGGTGGGCTTCTGGACGGCCATCGCCGCCGCCCTTGCCGTGGGCATTGTAGGTGTGCTGGCTGGTCTGGCTCCCGCCGGCAGGGCCATGAGCATCAAGCCCGTCGATGCCATGAGGGATGAGTAGGCGGCCTGCGGCCTAATGAATAATGAATAAAGAATAATGATATGAAAAAGTACAGTAAACTGATTATTGCAGCGGTCATTGCGCTGCTTTTCATCGGGACATTCGTGTTCCTCTGGCAGAAGAGCCAGCCTAAGGAGGTTGTCTACTCAGAGTTCGTGCCTGAGCAGAAGGACATCCGGAAAACCACCATCATCACCGGCAAAATAGAGCCGAGGAACGAGGTAAATGTGAAACCCCAGATTTCGGGTATCATCACCGAACTGCTGAAAGAGCCGGGGCAGTATGTCACGGCCGGCGACGTCATCGCCAAGGTGAAGGTGATACCCGACATGGGACAGCTGAGCAACGCCGAGAGCCGTGTGCGACTGGCAGAGCTGAACCTGAAGCAGGCTGAGGTGGACTTCCAGCGCGAGGAGTCGCTGCACAACCAGCAGTTAGTGTCTGACGATGAGTACGACAAGGTGCGCCAGCAGCTGCGCCAGGCCCGTGAGGAGAAGGCTGCCGCCGAGGATGCCCTTCAGGTGGTGCGCGACGGTGTGTCGAAGTCGAATGCCAAGGCCAGCAGCACGCTGATACGCAGTACCATCAGCGGCGTCATCCTCGACATCCCCGTCAAGGTGGGCAACTCCGTCATCAACAGCAATACGTTTAACGACGGCACGACCATTGCCACGGTGGCCAACATGAACGACCTGATATTCCGTGGCAACATCGACGAGACCGAGGTGGGACAGCTGACCCTGGGCGTGCCTTTGAAGATTGCCATCGGTGCGCTGCAGGACATGTCGTTCGATGCTGCCCTGGAATATATCTCGCCCAAGGCTGTAGAGCAGAACGGTGCCAACCAGTTTGAGATTAAGGCTGCCGTGTCGCTGAAGGAGGGCAGCAACATACGCTCGGGCTACAGTGCCAACGCCGAGATTGTGCTGGCATCGGTAGAGAAGGCCCTCGCGCTGCCAGAGAGTGCGATTGAGTTCAGGGGCGACTCCACCTTTGTATATATAGTGAAAGGTGAGGGCAAGGCGAAGACCTACGAGCGGACGCCGGTGGTGACAGGACTCTCTGACGGCGTGAACATTGAAATCAAGAAGGGCGTGGCCGCCGGCGACAAGGTGCGGGGGCCGGAGATTATTACCGATGACAAGGAGTAATGCGCTACGCTGATGCGCTACGCTAATGCGCTACGCTAATGAATAATGAATAATGAATAATGAATAAAGGAAATAAAGATGAACAAACAGGCGATGAGATATAGCCGCAGGGCTTTATTATTTGTTCTTTCTACTTTGTGCTTTTGCCCCGCAGGGGCGCAGAAGCTGTGGACGCTGCGCGAATGCTGCGACTATGCCGTGAGCCACAACATCAGCATCCGCCAGCAGGAGAACCAGTGCCGGCAGCAGGATATTCAGCTGAACAACGCCAAGTCGATGCGGCTGCCCGACGTCAGCGCGTCGGTAGGCCAGAACTTTTCCTTTGGACGCGGACTGACGGCCAGCAACACATATTCTAACACCAACACCTCGTCGACATCGTTCTCGCTCGGTGCCAGCATCCCCCTGTTCACGGGCTTTCAGATTCCCAACCAGATCAAGATGAACCAGCTGAACCTGGAGGCGGCTACCGCCGACCTGGAGAAAGCCAAGAACGATATCCGCATGCTTGTGGCACAGGCCTACGTGCAGATTCTCTACAACCGGGAGATAGCCGCCGTGGCCCACCGCCAGATAGCCATCGACTCCATGCAGGTGGTCCGTCTGCAGGGCATGGTCGACAATGGGAAGGCCAGCGGTGCGCAGCTGTCGCAGCAGCAGGCCACACTGGCCGGCAGCCAGCTGACAGCCACGCAGGCCGACAACACCCTGGCCCTGTCGGTGCTCACCCTTACCCAGCTGCTGGAGCTGCCCACACCCGACGGCTTCTCAGTGGCCCGTCCCGACACTACGTCGCTCAACGGCGATGCCGTGGCTGCAGTTAGTCCTGATGCCGTCTATGCCGAGGCACTCGGTCTGAAGCCCGAGGTTCTGGCGCAGCAGCTGCGCCTGCGCTCTGCCTCGCACAACATCAAGATGGCACAGGCAGGCTATTACCCTACGCTCAGCCTGAGCGGTGGTCTCGGCACTAACTATTACACCACCAGCGGCTTTACCTCAGACGCCTTTGGTACGCAGCTGAAGAACAATTTCTCGCAGTATATAGGGCTGAACCTCAGTGTCCCCATCTTCAACCGCTTCCAGACGCGCAACAGCGTCCGCAGCGCACGTGTGGAGCAGGAGAACCAGCAGCTGCTGCTGGACAACACCAAGAAAACGCTCTATAAGGAGATACAGCAGGTGTGCCTGAACGCCACCGCCGCCCGTGCCAAGCACGAAAGCAGCAAGGTGGCCGCTGTCAGCAGTGCCGATGCCTTCAGGCTGATGCAGGCCAAGTATGAGAACGGCAAGGCCACCATGACCGAGTTCAACGAGGCTAAGAACAGCTACCTGCGGGCAGAGTCGGACCTGGTGCAGGCCCGCTACGAACTGCTCTACCAGCAGGCGCTGCTTAGGTTCTACCGCGGACAGAACCTGGACTTCTGAAAAGCATGAGGGGGAAGCAACATTGCTTCCCCCTCATGCTGACTTATTTAGGCTGTTCCGCCTCCAGTTTGTCAATGCCGCCGGTGACGGGGTTCATCCGCAGACGCGTGCCATAGTGCTTGTTGAAGAGGTCGCCGCTGAGCAGTTCGACGTTGCCGAACTGTGCTGCGGGGAAGTCTTCCTGACTGACGGCCTTGTTGCCTTTGTAGATGATACAGCGCATCTTTCCAGGTATGTTATAGTAGAACCCGTTTTCGGCTTTCTTCCTCTTGGCGGCCTGCACGGCATCGGTAGCCGGCAGCTGCGTCTGGTTCTGCACGCAGATAGAATAAGGTTCGCCGCTCATGTCGTCGCTGTCAACCAGTCCGAAGCGTTTTGAGAATCTGAACAGTGGCTGCATCGTCAGTTCGCTGTTGGGCACGACAAGGAATGTCCGTTCCGTGGTGTCGCGAACGGTAGTGCCGGCAAAGAGGCTCGTCAGCGCCTTTTCCTGCTGGTCCATCTGTCCGAGCATCATCTTCATCTGCTCACCGTCCTTGGGCATGAAGTCGGCCTGGCCCTTGATGAGCTGGCTGCGGCTATCGCGGACGTCGTAGATTTCCTGAGCCGTGAGCTGGGCCATCTTTGCCAGACTGCCGGCGGCCAGAATCTCTTCGTTCATGTATTGACGTGGATTGACGGCAGCCGGTTTGGGAGCAGCCTTGAAGGGGGTGGGGGAGGCCTGTGGCACAGGCTGGGTGTTGAGGGCCAGGATGATGCCGTCTTCCGACAGGGCCATGTTGATGGCCGATGTCTTGTTGTTGAACTTCACGCTAAAGACCTTCGAAGTGTCGGGCACGCCGATGGCTGTCTGGTTGATTGACAGGATGCGGTAGGCGGTATTAGGTTCTGTAGGCACATCCTTCAGTCGCAGAAAGCGTTCGGCATAGAGGGCAAAGTCGCCGGGGGTGTAGACGGCCTTCTCCATTCGTACCGTGACGCGGACGGCTGTTGTCGGCAGGAAGTAGACGGCTCCGTCGGGGGTGACGCCGGGCTGGTAGGCGCTGGTGGCGGTCTGCGCCCCTGCGGGGCTCATGTATAATGAACAGAGAATGAGGAAGAGTGGCTTTTTGAGCAGCCTTGTTATGGTTGTCTTGATACCGGTGGTTTTTGTGTAAGTCATATTGAAATCATTGTGCTTTATTCGTTGTTCATCGTTCATGAGTGCGAAGCGCGCCAAAAGCCTTCGGCAGACAGCGTATGATGTCGCGGGCCAGCAGGCATTCCTCGCCCGTCTCGCGGGCTGCAATGTCGCCGGCCAGACCGTGCAGGTACATGCCTACGATGCAGGCTTCACGCCGGGTGTAGCCTTGGGCCAGCAGCCCTGTGAGCAGTCCGGTGAGTACGTCGCCGCTACCGGCAGTAGCCATGCCGGCATTGCCCGTAGAGTTGAACACGATATGGCCGTCGGGACAGCAGAGTGCCGAGTAATGGCCTTTCAGGATGATGTGGGCCTGCAGGCGTTGTGACAGGTCGCGGGTCTTCGACAGCCGTTCGTAGCTGTCGGCAGAGTGCCCTTCCAGCCGGTCGAACTCCCTGGGATGTGGCGTCATGATGATGTCCTTGGGCAGCTGCTGGAGCCAGGAACGGTGGTTGCCCAGGATGTTGATGGCATCGGCATCAACTACCAGGGGGCATTGTGTGCGCCGCAGCTGTGAGATGACGGCGATGGCTGTCTGCTCACTGGTGCCGAGACCCGGTCCTATGCCCAGTGCCTGGAAGTCTTCGGCGTCGACGGCTTCTGCGAAGATGGTCTCCTCACGGTCTATCTGCAGCACGGCTTCAGGTATGGCTACCTGCATGATGCTGACATTCTTGCGCGGCGTGTGTACCGTGGCCTTGCCGGCTCCGGCACGCAGACAGGCTTCTGTGGCCAGGATGGCGGCCCCGGCCATGCCGTAGCTGCCGGCGATGAGCAGGGCGTTGCCCATTGACCCCTTGTGGGCGAAGGGTGAGCGGGTGTGCAGCAGCGGACTGACATCTGCTGCTTCCAGCATCGTGTACTGCGAGTCTATTTTTTCTATCCCCTCACGGCTCAGGTTGATGTCGAGCACCTGCAGTTCGCCGATGTAGGTCTGGTTCTCAGCAAAGAGCATCGACAGCTTCTTCTGTCCCAGGGTAAGCGTCAGGGTGGCCCTGACGATGTTGGCTCTGACGTTGTAGGTGTTGTCCTCGGTCATCAGTCCTGACGGCATGTCGATGCTGACAACCTCGGCATGCGAGGCGTTGATATACTTTACCAGTGATGCAAAGCCGCCGTTGAGAGGCTTGTTCAGACCAGAACCGAAGAGACCGTCGATGACCAGCATGCCACGCTCCAGCAGCGGCGGGTCAAACTCAAGTGTCACCTCGGTAAACAAGGCCTTGGCACGCTTGTTGTCAAGCAGGCGCTTCTTGTTCTCGTTACAGTCGGCCGACAGATGGCTGCCGATGTTGAACAGATAGGTCTGCACCTTGTAGCCCATCTCCGTTAGCAGACGGCTGACAGCCAGGGCGTCGCCGCCGTTGTTGCCAGGGCCGGCAAAGGCCACCACCGGCACCGTCGGTGCCCACCGTTTGGCAATGGCACGTACCAATGTCTTGGCTGCACGCTCCATCAGGTCAATCGACTTGATGGGCTCGTGTTCAATCGTATATTTATCCAGCTCACGTATCTGAGCACTCGTGAATATCTTCATTCTGACGGCAAAAATACAAAAAATATGGTAATCTATGGCTTTCTTTGGAAGATTTTTTGTAATTTTGCCGAAAAATTTATCATGAGGCAATATGAGTAAGGTTAAAATTAAGGATAAGACGTTCGAGATTTCGATGCGTGAGGCCGACATCAAGCAGCGTGTCAGAGAGGTTGCGCAGCAGATGAGCCGTGACTTGGAAGGCAAGAACCCATTGTTCCTTGCGGTGTTGAACGGTGCATTTATCTTTGCTGCCGACCTGATGCGCGAGATGACCATACCGTGTGAGATTTCGTTTGTCAAGCTGGCCTCTTATCAGGGCACCACGTCGACAGGTAAGGTTCACGAGGTCATCGGCATCAACGAAAACCTCAGCGGGCGTACCGTCGTCATTGTGGAGGACATCGTGGAGAGCGGACTGACCATCAAGCGCATGATGGAGCAGCTGGGCACCCGGAACCCGGCTTCAGTACAGGTGTGTACACTTTTCTTCAAGCCAGAGAAACTGAAGGAAGACCTGAAGCTCGACTACGTGGCCTTCGCCATCCCTAACGACTTTATCCTGGGCTATGGTCTGGACTATGACCAGCAGGGCCGCGGACTTAAAGACTTATACAAACTAGAACCATAAACCCCATCTCCCTCATCTTTGTTGAGGGGACTTAACGAGTATGAAGAATATTGTTATTTTCGGTGCCCCCGGATCAGGAAAGGGCACACAGAGCGACAAGCTCATTGAGAAGTACGGCCTTAACCACATTTCGACCGGCGACGTGCTGCGTGCCGAAATCAGGAAAGGAACAGAACTGGGCAAGACGGCTCAGAGTTTTATAGACAAGGGAAACCTGATTCCCGACGACCTGATGGTCAGCATTCTGGCTTCGGTCTACGACAGATTGGGACGCAACCATAAGGGTGTCATCTTCGACGGCTTCCCCCGCACCATCCCCCAGGCCGAGGCCCTGAAAACCATGCTCAGCGAGCGTGGCGACCGCGTGGCTGCCATGCTGGAGCTGGATGTCCCCGAGGATGAGCTGATGAAGCGCCTGCTGCTGCGTGGTCAGCAGAGCGGACGGGCCGATGACAACGAGGAGACCATCAAGAAGCGCCTCGCGGTGTATCACCAGCAGACGCAGCCACTAATAAAGTGGTACGCGAAAGAGGGTATTCACTACCATATTGACGGTTTCGGCGAACTGGATCGCATCTTTGCTGATATTTGTAAGGTTGTAGATGGAATCTAACTTCGTAGACTACGTCAAGATACTGTGTCGCTCGGGCAAGGGCGGACGGGGGTCGATGCATCTCCGTCATGTGAAGTACAACCCCAACGGCGGGCCCGACGGCGGCGACGGCGGCAAGGGTGGCAGCATCTACCTGCGTGGCAACCACAACTACTGGACGCTGCTGCACCTGCGCTACGAGCGTCATATCTATGCAGAGCACGGCGGCAACGGCGGGCGCGACAAGTGTCATGGCACCGACGGCAAGGACATCTATATCGACGTGCCCTGCGGTACGGTGGTCTACAATGCCGAGACCGGCAAGTACGTCTGCGACGTGACCTACGACGGGCAGGAGGTGCTGTTGCTGAAAGGGGGGCGCGGCGGCTTGGGCAATTTCCAGTTCCGCACCGCCACCAACCAGGCGCCGCGCTATGCCCAGCCCGGTGAGCCGATGCAGGAGATGACCGTCATCCTGGAACTGAAGCTGCTGGCCGATGTCGGTCTGGTGGGCTTCCCCAATGCCGGCAAGTCGACGCTGGTGTCGGCGCTCAGCAACGCCAAGCCGAAGATTGCCAACTACCCCTTCACCACGATGGAGCCCTCACTGGGCATCGTGGGCTACCGCGACGGCAAGTCGTTTGTGATGGCCGACATCCCCGGCATCATCGAGGGGGCGGCAGAAGGAAAGGGCCTGGGCCTGCGCTTCCTGCGCCATATTGAGCGTAACTCGCTGCTGCTCTTCATGGTACCCGGCGATACCGACGACATCAGGCGCGAATATGAGATACTGCTGAACGAGCTCAGGCAGTTCAACCCCGAACTGCTGGACAAGCACCGCGTGCTGGCTGTCACCAAGTGCGACCTGCTGGACGAGGAGCTGATAGAGATGCTGAGGCAGGAACTGCCGGAAGACCTGCCCGTGGTGTTCATCTCGGCCGTCACGGGCTATGGTCTGGACGAGCTGAAAGACGTGCTCTGGACTGAGATGAATGCCGAGAGCAACAAGCTGGCTGCCATCACCACAACAGAGAGTATTGCCCACCGTGACAAGGATATGACCCGCTTCCAGGAGGAGCTGGCCGACGAGGGTGAGGATGAGGACATAGAGTACGTTGACGAGGAGGCCATCGACGATATTGAAGACCTCGACGATTTTGAATACGAGGAGGAGTGATGCCGGCAGCCAGTAAGGGCAGCGGCATGCTGCACAAGTACGACACACCGGCCGGTGTAAGGGTTTTCAGCACTACCCGCCACGGCGGTGTGAGCACCGGCAACTACGGAACCTTTAATGTGAATGCCTATTGTGGCGACCGCCCGGAGGCCATTGCCGAGAACCGTCGCCTGCTATGCCGTGAAATAGGTCTCGACAGCACCGACCGCCTCATTATACCCCACCAGACGCATGGCACTGCCGTCAGGCAGATTACGGCTGACTTCTTCGGTCTCACGGCAGAACAGCGACAGGCGCTGTTGGAGGGTGTCGATGCTGTCATGACCCATCTGCCACATACTTGTGTGGGCGTCAGTACCGCCGACTGCATACCTATTATATTATATGACGAGCCCCACCATGCTGCCTGTGCTGTGCATGCCGGCTGGCGAGGCACGGTAGGGCGTATCGTCAACGCTGCCGTCAGCGCCATGGCCGACGCCTACGGCACGCGTCCCCAGCAGTTGCTGACATGGATAGGACCGGGCATCTCGCTCAGGAATTTCGAGGTGGGGCAGGAGGTCTATGACTGCTTCCGCGTTGCCGGTTTCCCCATGGAACTCATCAGTCGGCGCTACGAGAAATGGCACATCGACCTGCCGTTGTGCAACAGGCTGCTGCTGGAGGCCCTTGGCACGCCTGTCGCCAGCATTTCCGATGCTGGTATTTGCACTTTCGACCACGTGGATGACTATTTCTCTGCCCGCCGTCTTGGCATATCTTCAGGACGTATTTACACGGGTGTTACGCTGTTTTAAACACGATTCTTTTTTTTTAGAAAAAAAGCAGTTTAAAATAACATTATATCAGAAAATTTAATTAATTTTGCAGCCGAAATTAATCACCAGATTTCGGCGTTAGCCTATATTTGGTATATTTATTAACAAACAATTAAAAAACTTATGCAGAAAAGATTGTTCTTTCTGGTGTCCGTGCTGTTGACACTTTCGTTAACGGTCATGGCGCAAATCACGACATCAAGTATGGCAGGTAAGGTGACCTTCGACAGCCAGACAGGCGAAGAGGTCATCGGTGCTACGGTTGTGGCTGTGCATACCCCCTCAGGTACGCGCTACACAGCGGTGACCAATGCCAGCGGTCGATTCTCTATTCAGGGTATGCGTACCGGCGGCCCTTACGAGGTGACAACCTCTTACGTCGGCTACCAGCCAAAGACTATCAAGGGCGTCGTCCTTCAGCTGGGTGAGACCTACAACCTCTCTGTCTGGATTTCTGAGAATGCCACAGAGCTGGGCGAGATTGTCATCAGCGGCAAGGCCACGAAACTGACTGTAGAGAACATGGGCGCTGCTACCAACATTACCAGTGCACAGATTACCAATCTGCCCACCGTCAGCCGTTCCATCACCGATATTACCCGTCTGTCGCCCTATGGCGGCAATGGCATGAGCTTTGCCGGTGCCGACGGACGTACGGCAAACTTTACCGTTGATGGTGCCAACTTCAACAATAACTTCGGTCTTAGCAGCAACCTGCCCGGTGGCGGCAACCCCATATCCATCGATGCCATCGAGGAGCTGCAGGTGGTGATTTCGCCTTACGACGTGCGCCAGACTAACTTCATCGGCGGTGGCGTGAACGCCATCACGAAGTCGGGTACCAACACCTTTAAGGGTACGGCCTATATCTACCACCAGAACGAGAATCTGCGCGGCGACGCCGTGGACCGTGAGCAGATTACCGGTGCACGTGCCAAGGACCAGAAGACCACCTACGGCTTCACCCTGGGCGGCCCCATCATCAAGGACAAACTCTTCTTCTTCGTCAACGGCGAGATGACCAAGACCCCGACGGTGGTGAACCGCTGGCGCGCCTCTGACGCTGACAACCCCGCCGACCCCGACAACTACGTGTCGCGCACAACGGCTGCCGACCTGCAGACTGTCTCTGACTACGTGGCCCAGAAGTACGGTTACGACACGGGCAGCTACACCAGCTTCCCCGCCGACGAGAACAACTACAAGATCCTGGCCCGTCTGGACTGGAACATCAACGACAAGCACCATGTGGCCTTCCGTTACAACTATACGAAGAACCGCTACTGGTCGTCGCCCAACGCCTCGTCCATGGACGGTGGCGCGCGTATGACCGACGGCCGTATGTCGAAGTCGTCCATGTCGTTCGCCAACTCTATGTATGCCATGGACAACCTCGTCCACTCGTTCTCACTCGACCTGAACAGCCGTTTCACCGAGAACCTGTCGAACCAGCTGCTGGCTACCTATTCGAAACTCGACGACATCCGTGCCTCTGACTCCGGCACCTTCCCCTTCATCGACATCACCAAGGACGGCAACAACTACATGGCCCTGGGCTATGAGCTGTTCACATGGAACAACGCCGTTCACAACACCATCTGGAACATTAAGGACGACGTGACCTACTACATGGGCGCACACAAGCTGACTGCCGGTGTGAGCTTCGAGCACCAGATGGCTGACAATATGTATATGCGTAACGGTACGGGCTACTATCGCTACAACCTGACCGACGATATGTACACCAACGGCGTGCTGAACGCTGCTGCGCTGTTCAACAGCACACCGGAGATTGTGGCTCTGACCTACGGCTATGGTGGCGAGAGCGAGCCTGCTGCCCGCGTACAGTTCAACAAGCTGGGCATCTACCTTCAGGACGACTGGAACATCCTCGACAACCTGAAGCTGACCTACGGTCTGCGTCTCGATGGCCTGTTCTTCAACAACGGCGACCTGATGACCAACAATGCTATCTACGACCTGGACTACAACGGACGTCACATCGACACCGGCACATGGCCTTCGTCTAAGCTCACCGTCTCGCCCCGCGTTGGCTTCAACTGGGATGTCTTTGGCGACAAGTCGCTGAAGGTGCGCGGCGGTACCGGTCTCTTCTCGGGACGTCTGCCCCTGGTGTTCTTCACCAACATGCCTACCAACTCTAACATGGTGCAGTATAAGGGTATCTGGAAT
>Ga0247609_10001413_pt1 | contig 28668 bp, 46 predicted proteins | sample 172DNAGHGlowgp2_FD_193487 | JGI IMG/M metagenome (GOLD analysis project Ga0247609, IMG submission 193487) | Sheep rumen microbial communities from Palmerston North, Manawatu-Wanganui, New Zealand - 1728 DNA GHGlow gp2 | ecosystem: Host-associated > Mammals > Digestive system > Stomach > Rumen ... | reverse complement strand
CTAACCTCGAAACTTGAATTATCAAGTCTGAAGCTCTCGTATACACCAGACAGACCAACTTGAGTAAGGAATTTTCTTGCTCTACTTCTGCCAAGCTTTTGTTTAAACAGAGCTTTCTGACCTTGTCCAACCTGTTTAACTTCTGCAAACATTCCTACTGCATCAATAACTTTATTAGGAACGATTTCATCAGCAGCTTCAATTATAATTTCATAGATATCATATCTGTTCTTCATGAACTGATTAACGGAACCAGCTAACTCTCTAAGTCCTTCGCGAAGAGCATCATCAACGTTTTCAACAGAGAAGTTAGTTGGAGCCTGACCTTTAGCTGCATATACAGCTAACTCTTTCATTTCTTTAATAGTCATTCTTCACACCTCCTCTATTACGCTTCAAGAACCTGGAACTTCAGAGCAAACTGAGCATCCGGCATTGTTGTTTTCTCAACAACAAGCAGTACAGGACCAGCACTTGGCTTTGTATCAGAAACCTTGATAGCTCCCATGTCACTAATTCCACCATAAAGCGGAGTAGTAGCAAGAGCAGTCGCTGTAGTAGCAGCAGCAAGTGCAGCCTCGTTAGCAAAATCTTCTGAATCCATGCAGATACAGTTAGTTGTAAAGAGTTCACCTACAGAAAGGAAGCCAAGTCTAGGAAGGAATGTACCTCTCTCAAGTTTGAAATCCTTCAGAGCATTTGCTCTTTCATCGTACATATGCTCTGTTGTATAGTTTAAAGCGATTGGCATCTTGGCGGCGTTGGCAGCAGTAGGGAACTTAACAGTTCTATTTACTCTATCAACCGCAAGCAGCATTCCGTTTTCAGCTGGAACTGAAGCAAAATCAGTAGCATCAAGAGCACACTGAGCTTCAACACGTCCATCTCTACGGAAAGATACCTGGTTAAGTTCTAATTGACCAAAGCCGTCAATTACAAGTCTTTTATCAGCCATAATAAATCCTCCGTTATTATTTATTTTTATGCTTTTGTCTTTCCAAAATAGCTTCTATTCCAGTGAGCATAGGCTCATCTTTTGGAACAAAGTTATCTTCGTTATTAGTAAAAATAGTTGTTGACTTAGATTGAACCAGAGCAAAAGCAAGCTCCTTATCTAACTCATCTTTAGTGTAATTATCAATGTTTTCTCTGAAAGATGCAAGCTGTTCTTCATCGAGAATAGTTGTGTATTTTTCAATTACACTTTCTTTCTCTTTTAATTCTGCTGAAGCTTTAAATTCAGCTAGCGCATCTTTTTCAAGATTAATAGCATCAATTGTCTCTAAAGCAGTCGTATAATTCTTATTTGCTTCTTCTAACTCATTCTCAAGTCTTCCATTATCCTGTTGTAAAGTCGCAATTGTAGCTTCAACCTCTTCTTTTTTGGATTCAAAGCTGTCTACTTTTTCTTGCAGACCAGTTACAACCTCATCGATTTTCTCATAAGTATTGCTATTCATAGTATGAAGAACATCTAGCGCACGCTTTTCTTCTTCATTTACATCCACAATATAGCAAGCTTCCATTTTATCAATAGAAAGAGAATCGGTGTCATCATTTTTCGTATAATAAGCTCTCTCATAAGCCTTATCTTCAAATTTGAAAACAACTGCATATGCATCATATACATCGCAAACTGCATAATCCATAGTATAATCATTTTCTTCATTGAATCTAGGGTTTAAGAGGGACCAAATCATATTATATTTCTGATTGTCAGAAAGTTTAAATTCCATATGTTTTTCTCCTCCCAAGTTCTGCTTTTGAAAAATTTCATTATTTTCTAAATCAACCATTAGATTCTTAACAGAATCAACTAATGTGTAGAATGAAGCCCCTTCAAAACATGGCTCATAATCTTCGCCAAGAGCTTGCAATCCTAGGAAACGACCTTCTGTAAAAACAAAATATCGTTTTCCATTTATAAATTGCCATTCTCCATTAATAGAGTCTGCATATAATTCCATAGATTGAGACTTACTAATAATATCAAAAGCTTCTTGTTTGTAAAGTCCAGTAAAAAGGAACACATCCGCGCAAGCATAGGTCCTTTCTACACCATCTATATCAAGATGCTTCTCCCACGCAAAGTTCGGATTTTCTGGTACGATTCCATAAATACGACCTTCATATCTTTCTCTTCCATGGTCGGTATAGTCATCTTTCACATTATCATATATTCCTTTAACAGGAACATATGGTAATGTTGAGATTAACTTTTCCGCAAACTCCTCTGTAATATAAGTGCCATTACGATTGGCACCAGTATAAAAAATTCTACATCTTGCTTTAGATAAGACTTCATTATAACTAGTAACATTACCATAAATAGAAAGAGAAAAAGTCGTTAAATTATCTTTCTCTTTACCCATTAATTAGAACCTCCATTATCTAATGATTTCTCATTAGCAATTGTTTTTGCACTTTTATCCTGTGCATCTTTCTCAGGACGTCCTACGTTTCCTGTCTCTGTATAAGCTGTGCTTAAAGGTAGAAGCTTTTCTTTTAATTTTAAAACATCATTTTCCAAGTCTTTTAAATCATTAAGCTCTCGTTGAGAAATATCCATCGCGAGCGCCGGCAGCATAAAACTATATCCAGAATTGGCTAATTTCAAACTTGTTTCGACATAATCTTTTTGATTATAGTAAGAAATAGGTAAAATTTTATAATTAAATGAAACATTAGTATTGCCAAAACGCTCATTTAAAATTGAAGTAATAAAATTCTCAAGCTTCCTTGCCAATATCATCATTAATGCCATATCATTAGTAATTGAAGTGCTTAACGATAAATTAGAGTCGGTGCCAAATAACTGACTACTAGAACCCGCAGTCGCATAAATATTATTTAAAGCTTTGTCTACAGAATTCAAAGAGTTATCATTAGAAGTTTTAGAAACAATAGCGTCAACATCGGCATAAGTAGTTAATACACTGAGATTTTCATTTTTCCTCATCATATCAACTGCACCCTTATGCATCTCAACCGCTTCATCTGGTTCAAACAATAATCCACCATCCTGTAAATGTGGAATTTTTTGAACTAAAATTTTCCTAATTTCTTCTAGGTCACGCTCTCTATTAATATCTTTTGCATCATCATATTCAATTTCAGCAGTAATGATATTTAAAAAAATTGGCTTGTCATCAACTAATGACATACAAATACCTACATTTGTAGAAATATAACACCAAGGATCATTTGTTTTCCTATTCTTAAAGCGTCTATACCAATTGACCACTTCTTTCGGATAGGCCGCCAACGCTTTTCTACGATATTCCTTATCAAATATAGTATCAAAATAAGTAACATTAAATTCAATTATATCATTGCCTTCTTTATCCTTGAAGCGTGAACGACAATAACTCACAGGCAAATCTAATATAGAAATGGATTTATCTGTCACTCCTTGAATCACCCCATAATAACAACCATCACGCAAGACTTTGATTGCTATATGAGTAAATAATTTAGGAAGTTTAGCATTATCAATAAACTCTACTGCACTATTATACTTTTTTACAATATACTTTTCAGAGAGACTTTTGCCAAAACTTGGATTAGGAATTAACAAACCAGTATATTTTAATAAAGTAGCATAATGTAATAGTAGCCTTTGATAAAAACCACCTTTTGCGAAATAATTACGAGAAAGAGCGATTTGAGATTCAATAGAACCTGAATTAATAATAGTTTCAATTTCTTCTAATGAATAATCTTTAATCCTGTTATTTCTTTCATATCTATAACCCCATCGCGTTGAATTATAGGATGATTCGTTTTTAGCAACCATATCTGTAATTGCTTTTGTAAAAGTTGCTAGTGTATTTTTTTGTTCATCCATTATCTTCCTCCCGAGAAGAAAATAAGCTGTCTTTTACCTCTTCGCTTACGGTGACTTGTTTTATAGTATTCTTCTTCAAGCTCTTTAATTCTCCATAAGCCATAAGAAAAACTTGAATATTTATCTTTAGGAAAACGAGAATTAATTCGTTCAAGTACTATGTCTAAACTAGCACCAGTACGTTTTAGACGTAAATTACTCATCTCTTCAAATAACTTTGTTGTCATTTCATGCGGCATAAGCCTTATGACACGTTGTTCTACAGTCATTTTTTGACCTTTTTTTGTAGCAAGCAAGGAGCTTTTTGCTTCTTGCTCTTTTATTAAAAAGCGAACCAAGCCGCTAGTTAATCGTGAATAACAATTTCCATGTATTTTAGAATTTAATTGATTATTTGCCTTGATTCCATAAAGAATTTTAGGGGCATCTTTTGGCTGGATTATTTTATAATTTTCATCATTAATAAATCCATAAGCTGGCAAATAATTTCCCATTTCATCATACTGAGGTTTAATCATTTCATCAGCCAAACCTACACCTAAACCGTTGGTATCAATCACTACCTCTCGAGGTTTAAATTGCTCAATTATTTTTTTCAAATCAATAGCTTGAATAGTAAAAGGTTTTGTCTGTGGAGTGCGCCCCAGTACAATTAAATTAACTAAGCTAGAATAAAATTTTTCTTTTACTATATTTACCCTAAAAACAGAAACCGCTGTCTGGTCAGAAATTCGACCAACGTCCACTGATATTAAGTAAAATTGTTCAGAATCAGGTCTATTAATTGCGTGCATTTCTGGATTCTTTAGTTTACGATATTTAGAAAGTTTTTCATAAGAAAACCAAGCATCCTCGCTTGAACCTTGCCATAAGCTTAGATATTCTGTAGCAAAAGATTCAGCATTATAAGAAGGACTCATTTTCAATTTATTTATATACTGTTTGTCAATAAGCCCATGCATGGCGGGCAGCCGCCAATCGCATCCAAACATAAAAGCATGTTTAGGGTCAATTATTGCATTTTCAAAAGTATCAATTAAACGATCATACGCAAAAGAAGTTTTACTTCCCGCTGATGTAGTTGCAATTATCTGCTGATTAGGCTCATTTTCATTAACCGTATTATTCGGAAGACGTCTTGAAACGTTTACAAGAGGAATAACTACTGAGTTAATTGCATCTTCATCTCCATCACGTATCTCATCAATCTCGCCGCCATGTCTACGTCCTCCACGGGCCGCATCACCAGCAAGAACTACGTCAAACACTGAACCATTTCTAAATTTTAAAGTTACATAATCCTTACCGAAATTACCAGGCATATCACTTAATTCCCAACCAATTATTTCTTTTTTAAGTAATGGCCAGTGATCATATATCTCATAAATTTTTTCTTTCGTAATCTGTGCTGCCTGTTGTTTAGTATTCGCACACATAAATACTTTACGACCAGGTATAAAAACACATTGTAAGAAAAGAGCTAAAATAGTAATAAAAGATTTTGAAAAAGCACGTGGTGCAGTAATAAATACATCCTTAAAACGCATGAGCGCCCGCAATGTAAATCTTTGATAGAAAAAAAGACTAAATTCGGAATCTGCAGGACGTATTATATCTAAGTAATAATCGGGATAAGCAGTAAATAGATTAACCCATTTACATAAATCATCATAGTGTCTATTTAAATATTCATTAGTAATAACTGCACCTTTTTCAAGTTCAATACCCTCGCGCTCTGCTCGTTCTATAAAATCATTAGGTGTAAGTTCTTGCTTAGTGGACAAAATAATTTTTCGTTTTTTCTCTTGCATTATTTGTCCTCCAACTCTGCTTCGAATTCATCATCTTTGAATAATTGTTCGAAGCCATCATTTTCATAATTATCGAAATCTGTATTATCTTCATTTAAATTATAATAAGATTCAAGCTCGGCCGCAGTCTTCAAAGATTGTATACGTTGGGTTATCTCATCTCCTATACCACTTTCATTAGTATATAAGCGTTGATTCCAACTTTGTATATTCTTAATGGTTTCATCAACCACATCTCTAGTTTCACCATCATAGAATTGATTAACGAATCCTCTTTTTTCAAGCCATCGACACAGTTCCCCCATAGATTCAAAGTCGCTAGCATTTTTAACATTTTTCGGGGTAAACTCACCAGTTTTTACTAATTTATCATAGGAAGCTAAAAGCTTATCAAAATCTGCTCCTTCTCTAATCCTACAATCAATTTCATAAGAAATTTTACAAATTTTTAAAGCTTGGTCACCCTGAAGGGCGCCATTAATATTCTGAGTTAATAAAAGACCATCATATAAGTTTTCTAAATAATTTAAGGCTTCATCATCATAATTGAAACCCCATTTTTCTTGTAGTTTATGTCTTTTTTCATCTACAAGTCTAGGAATAGCTTCATCTAATGCGTCAACATTCTTTAATTCTTTATAGGCTTCTTGATAAGAACTCCAATCTATATTTTCATATTCGTCACCGAAATAAATTAATACATATGATTTTAATAGCTCCGGCGCAGTATGCGTATTTTGTAATTCTTCAAACTTCTCCATCTCAAAAGGAATATCTAGATATTGGCAAATCTTATCCATTACATTCCAATCATATCCAGATTTCTCTAATCTTTCCCCTAGACAATCTACACATACATCAATATAACCAGTAGGATATAAAAAAGATTTGGTTCTTAAAAAAGAAAAGGAATCTTTGGTTTGGCCGCAGCATACACATTTCTTCGCGCTAAAATCTATATCAAAATGTGGATTAACAGCCATAACTATTTCTCCTTTTTATTAGCAGCGTGTACTAATTTACTTAAATTGCGGCGGCGCAGTTTGTTCATTTCTCCAAGAGCATCACATAAATCTTCCCACAGACTGCAAAAATCTCTCGGCGTGTCTTTCTCACCTTCCTTTTCATATATATCTATTCCTAGTATCTTACAAATCCCTAAAAATTGAACTGGATCCAGTTTTACAATCTCCATTAGTAATTTTTCTGGACTGTCTTTTCGTTTTCTTTTCATATCCTATTCCCCCTTCTTCTTTTTTCTAGCCTCACGTTCACAACGCTTACATTTATTTTGAAAACCATCTTTGCTTCTAGTTTTTTTAACCCAATTTCTTCCATCTAATAATAAAATTTTGCCACAGCTGTTACACTTTTTAAAATTCTCTTTAAAGAAACAATTTTCAATAGTATCTTGATGTAATTCTACAGCTTCAACAATTTTTCCGACAATTTTCTGTTTGAAAATCGTACTAATATAATTAGCCGTATACCTTTTCCCATATTTTTTATTTATATAATCCGCAATATCTACGTTCTTTGTTTTCTCTTCTTTTAAGTACAAAATTTCTCTTTGTATGTCAGTTAAATCTGCCATTTTTTCATAAAATTTTAAAGTATCTAATAAATTTTTTAAGTTATTTTCGACCATGTGGTCATACTCTATTTCCTTTAATCTATCATCAATTTCTTCTCTATATAAATAAAGTTGATAAATTGACTCCGGCTTTCTAAAATCGAAAGTTTCTTTTTCACTTTTCGTATTTTCCTTTTTAGCCCAAATTAATTTGCTAATTTGTTGTAGTTGCTTTTCGTTAAGCAAGTCTGGATTAAAATTTAAATCAAAAATTACTTCCCCAATTTCACCTTCTTTAATTCCCAAAGGAAGAACTTCAATATCACAATCAAAGGCGGCCGTTTTATCTTTAAAAGTCAAAATTGATTGTGTAATATTAAAAGTCGGTTGATAAGAGTCCCTTAAAACAAATTGCTCTGTTCGTAACTCTTTTAACTTATGTCTCAATTTTAAATATTTATATTGATTAAGTTTTTGACTTCGCGCACGTATACGTTCTATTTCTTTATCTTCAAATCTATCTAACAATTCTTGTCTTGGTGGTTTTTCTCTTTTTCCAACCCTTTCTTCATAAAAATTAATTTCCAATTCAGTTTCATCAATTGATTTCCAAAGGTCTTCAAAAGCTTGTTTTAAAAATTCGGGTGCTTTTTTCCTAGCTTCTTTTCTACTGAATACTTCTCTATTTTTCTTGAAAACAACTGCATCATCTAAAGAATGGAGTTGTATATTTGTCAAAGCCGGATTTTCTAAAACCGCATCTAAAGATTCAGCTTCTTTTGGTCTAGTCCATTTAGTTTCTAATCCGACTCCGGCGCCGAGTGCGACACCATCATCTGTTTTTCCCCATAATAAATAATCTGCAATTGTAGAAGCTTCTTTTGCAGTTAAATCGGGGAATTGTATTATATAATGTTCAATGAAATCAGCTCGTTCTTTTGCTGTTTCCAAGCTGAAATCTAGTTTTAACCTATTCATGTCATTTTATCCTCCTCAACTATAAGTATAACACAGACCTATATAGATGTCAAATTTTGAGAATCGGCGACAGAATTTGCTCTTTTTTAAAAAAACAGTTATAATTATTATAGAAAATAGAAAAGTAGTCTTTAAAAAAGGAGTATATATATGCAATGTGAAGCAAGCAAATGCCCTATAAAATATGAAGAAAAGTGTAAATATCGGATTGGTTTTTGTTGGGGTAGCCTATCTTGGAATAGATGTACTTATACTAATTCAGATGATATAGCAGCGATTATTGACGACACTAATAAGATTAAAGAAAGTACGCTGCAAACATCATATGAATTATCGTCCGCGCCACCAAAAGAAGAGAAACCGACAACCGCTGATTGTTGGGGTTGTAATTGTCTTAAAATGGAACGATTGTCAGAACGACCTGAAGGACACTGGATAACAAAATGGAGTGGCAACGGTTGGAATGAGGATTGGGATTATACGTGTTCTGTATGTGGAAAGGAATATAAAAAAGCCGATAGCATTTTATATCATGCAAATTTCTGTCCAAATTGTGGAGCGATTATGAGGAATGAAAATAATGACTAGAGAAGAAATAATTATGGAAGCGGAAAAAATTCGTGAACGCGGATATGTTGATTATACAGTTCAATCACAACATGCACTTGACATAGTGATAGAAAAATTTAAAACAGAAAAACCTAAAGGACATTGGGTTGCCGACTTTTATGAAAAGAATTGGGAAACAAAGTATTACAATTGGCATTGTAGCGAATGTGGGGCAGAGTTTGGAGATAGTAGACCTATATGGAATTATTGTCCAAACTGCGGAGCAGATATGAGAGGAGAAAAGACAAATGACGAATATTGAGTGGTTAAGAACTTTAGATGTTGAACAATTAAGTAAATGGATAACAGAGTGGGCGGTTAAATATCAATATAAGTATACTCTTTCTGAGCGGGCGCTCACTAATTGGTTAAAGGAAGAAAGATATAATTCGACAAATGTAAAAGAGGAAAGTAATGACTAGAGAAGATGCAATTAAGGTGTTAGAGCTAATGAAAGAAGGATTCATAGCAGTACAAAACGGAAACTCTGTAATGTATGGATTCGGTAATTATGGGGTACAAGCTTTTGACATGGCCATAGAAGCATTAGAATGCGCGCCACCGAAGGGGCGCTGGCTTAATGTCGATGGGATCCCAACTAAAGCCCAATATGCCGTGTATTGTTCAGAGTGTACAAATTGGAGCGAATACGCATCGAACTATTGTATGAACTGCGGAGCAGATATGAGAGGTGAAGGCGATGACGAATGAGCAGGCAATTAAAAGTATACAAGAACTGAAATATTGTCTCCGAACTTGTTTGCCGAGAGACAAGGCTGAGGCGCTCGATATGGCAGTTGAAGCATTGGAGGATATGCGACCGAAAGGACGTTGGCTACACTACCGAACTAAATCCGGAATCATCAGACATGAATGTTCCGCATGTGGTGATAGTTTCACAACTAGCGACACATATGGGATGTACTATTGCTCCAATTGTGGAGCAGATATGAGGGGTGAAATCTGTGGATGTGACGTAGACTATGAACAAGCGGTTACACAATTAGAGTATGATATACAGTATGAGCCGACGTACAACCCTGAAGATGGAAGTGCGTAGATACAGAGAAAGGAGAAACGATGGGTGAGTGGATTGTTATTATTTTTATTTTTTTAGTTGGTTTTGGGCTAATAAACATTGTTCTCTTTGTAGTGATAGGTGATGCACTTCGCGGGACTAAGACTAGCGAGGCGATAGATGAAACAATAGCAAGATGGATAAAGCGAAAGGAGAAGCGATGATAACACAATTTGACATTCAGAGCGGCTATGTAAAGAGTATAATTTTAGAGTTAAACCCAGTAGAAGGACTTGTATTAAACGACGCGCTAATGCAGTATGCAGATGATCTAGAAAATAACGAAGTAGACAGAATGATGGCAACAAATATGCACGATTCATTCATTAATTCAATGAATAGGGAGAAACAATGAGACTAATTGACGCAGACGCACTAAAAGAAAAAGTTGAAGCCATAATATTCGGCTGCAGTTTTAAAGGCGACGAACTCCATTGTGAATTAAATAGTGTACTCGATTATATATCAAATACCCTAATCGACGGCGCGCCCACTATGAACGAATGGATTCCATGTAGTGAGAGGTTGCCGAGCGAAAAAGGGAATTATCTTGTATGGTACAGATTCTATGATGTGATAAAGGATAAGATTATGAGTTCATGTAAAATAGCATATTATAGTACCGAACTTGATCATTGGCTGGGCCTTCGATATAGTGAATATTCAAGAGATGTGGTTTTGGCGTGGATGCCATTACCTGAACCGTATAAGGAGGAAAGCCATGAGATTGATTGATGCATGGACGTTATACGCGGAAGTGCTGTACGACTGGGGTACGATGGACTCTGAGAAGTTTGAAAAGGCAGTTTTTGAGAAGATAGCAAATGCTTCAACGGTAGACTGTTGGATTCCATGCAGTGAGAGATTACCAGAAGAAGATGGAGAGTATCTTATATGGTGTGTGTCTTATGACGTGACTACAGGCGATAAAGCTATAAATACATACGGCATATCATACTATGATACTCAATTTGAAGCTTGGACAGGAGTTCATGTTGGTGGTTTTTTATGGAATGAAGTTACTGCATGGATGCCGTTACCAAAGCCATATAAGGAGGAGACAGATGAATTTTGATTTTAGACGCACATTTAAACCAACACCTGAAGAAATAGCCGAAGATGAAAAACGATTTTTAAACCTATATAAAGAACTAGCGAAAGAAAAGGGATGTAGTACGTGCGGGCATCTAAAACACGTTATTGATCTTCCAGGTTTTGTTACGGGTGAAGAAAATGAATGTACTGAAGGGCTTGAATGTGATACTGTTTTATATACAGTTAAAAATTGCCCTAAATGGATAAATAGAATGGAGGAAATAAATGAGTAAAGACTTAGAAGCAGATATACTCCGCGCGGCAGAGCAAGCATATGATTTTACAGAATGTAAAAAAGATATTTCAAAAATGCTCGAACAAGATGAAACAACAATTATAGACGTTTTCAAAGAAATTGCGAAATACCTAGGTATGATAGATAATCAATGGATACCTTATCCCGAACAGGTGCCAAAAGAAGAAAAAGAATATTTAATTAGTTGTAAAGAAGGATGGGTTGAAACTCGGTGGTATAATCCTAAAGAATGGAGTTTTTTTAATGTTAACGCATGGATGCCACTTCCTCAACCTTATCACACAAATACAAAAAGGAGATAACAATGAATTTTAACTTGCCTAAAATAAAAAAAGAAGAATCTATTAAAATATTAGAAGCTTATGACAACCTTATGAAAGAATTAGAACAGGAGGAAGATAACGAATGTTAGACTTGTTTATCATACTCGGCGCGACTGCGATACTCTTCTTTGGCTTCGGCGCACTGTTCGGTACTTATACAATAAGAAAACAAAGTCCATTTAAATGTTTAAGATGTCAAATGACATCTAATCCACCCTATCTTAAACGGAGGTAATAAAATAAATGAATTATTATTCAAAAAGAGGTTCGACTGGTGAAAATAGCTCTACAGGCACCGGTGGTTTAGGTTTTTGTGGCGCATTAACAATTGCTTTTATTATACTAAAACTCTTAAATAAAATTTCATGGAGTTGGGTATGGGTTTTGGCGCCGACGTGGATTCCACTTCTATGTGTCTTTATAGTTTTAATCGTAATACTTTTTATATGTAATCGTTGAGGAACCGATATGTACTATAAATGGGATATACCTGATAATTTTAAAATCATTTATGAATGCCCCGTTAAATGTTATAAAGAACCATACTATGAACTTAGTCTTAAACTCTGCGACTATTCACCAGTAATGGCTAAAGATGGTTCACCAATATGCTATATATGTATTGATCCAGAAAAAGTTAAATCAGACGAAGATATTATGTCAGATTTTAAAATAGATTGGGAGCTTTTAAAACTATTACAGGAAAAGGATCGGGAGATAAATGTTAAAAAAGAAATATGTATGCGATCTATGTGGAGAAGAAATTGAAGAAGAAAAAGTAGCGTTAATAAAAATGACAGAAGGATATTACAATAGAAAAGAACACTATGAATTTCAACTTAAAAATGGTTCTTCTATATCTATGGATGTTTGTCCTTATTGTTTAGAGCGAGCGAAAAGAATGTTTAATAACTCAGAAATTGATAAATCCTATTGTGAAGTTTTTTGTAAAGGAGGAAATAAATGACAAGACGAGAAAGACTTGAAGCTGTAATAAATGGAGAAATTACAGAAGAACTAATTGCAGACTGTAAGGCGGAATTGGAGAAGCTGAACGAACACAAAGATAAGGTTTTGGCAAGAGCGAAAGAATCGGTCAATTATAAGGAAAACAAAGTATATGAGGAACGGATTTGTGAGGTTTTAGGTGAGGAACCGAAGTTGATCGATGAAATTAGATCGATGGTTGCGCCGGAGCTTACGAGACAGCGAATGACTGCGATTTGTACGAATTTGGTGCGCGAAGGTCGTATTTATGCGGTGGATATTAAGGTTAAGGGAAAAGGTAAAAGAAGAGCCTATCATAGATAGGTTCTTTATTTTAAGTTGAAAAATTTATTTCGTGGATATTTTGAGGCAGGCCCGGGAACATACGTTCGAACTAAAAAGGAAATTTCCGGAAACCACCCGCCCGGTTACGTGACTTTAAAATTTTCGTTTCCTATCGATGCGAAGCGAAAATTTTTCAAAACTCGGCTCGTAAATTTTCAGAATCTTTAAAATTTTCCGAGAATTTTTCAATATAATTTATTAGGCAGGGTTAAAAAAGAGGTGGGAGATTTTCCCAAAACTGGGAGGGTTTTACTCTATACCATAGGCAAAAAAATAAGGGCTATTTGCCCTTATTCATATCTGCTATGAACTTGTTTACTTGCGGTTCAGTTGTTACAGTTGCGTTCCAGAGTTTCAGTTGGATTTCTTCGCCATTCAATCTGACGTCTCCGCACTCCGTACACTTTGCGGTTGGGTTTTCGTTCATTTCTGCTCCAGTGACTTCACTGAAGATGATTTCAAAGAAGTTACCACGATTTCCCTTGTATCCGTTTGCTTTTGCCTCTTTGTAGCGTCTTTCAAACTCTTTCACTGTGCAAAGGTCAATGATTTCTCTTGCGTACTCTTTCATAATCTCAAATGCTTTGTTACTGTTCCAAATTCTGACTCCATATACACCACCATGTGACTTTGAGTTACGTTCACATACTGTAATCATTGACATTACTTCGTCAGCGTTCTCGATGATTACTGCTTTCACTATTCCTTTGTCACGGATTGCAAAGGCATAAGTGTGAGTGTATTCTACTCTTGCAAGTCTGTCCAGTATCATTGTTTTGATTTCGATGTTTTCGTTAGTTCTCATTTCGTTCGCTCCTTTACTTAACTTATCTATCTCTTATACTATAGATTATAAAGGATAAAACAGCATATGTCAACTGGTTTATTGAACTTTCTTTATGACTTGAGGGTAAAATAAGGGACTCACAATGATGTATATTAATAATAGAAAGAGAGAAGAAATAAAGAAAGAGAGGTAAAGGAAATGACTAAACAGGAAATGATGAGAAGATACGAAGAACTTGAAAGAAGAGAGTTCATGTATGAAATGGTAGATAGAATGACAAGGCAGGATAAAGAAGAACTTGCAGAGGTCAGAAGAGAAATGAGAGAAATTAAACAGAAACTGAATTAATAAGTTCAGGGTAAAATAAAGGACTCTAACCAGTATATAATAAAGACAAGATAAAGATAAAGAACACAGTTCAAAGAAAAGGAGAAAGAGAAATGACAGTTAAGGAATTAAGAGAAGTATTAAAAGAATTTGATGAAAATATGGAAGTGCAGATAGTTGATAATCATTGGAATGAGCCAATTGATGATGTAGATGAATATGACGGAGTAGTTATTATTAGAGCACCTTTTTAAAAGAAACCAACAGGTTTCTTTTTTCTTTCTGATGATACGAACATATGTTCGTTATCCAGGCCGCAACTACTTTAATACTTTAACGCGTTAAAGCGTTTATTCGCCATTTTAAGCGTGCCTTATTTAAATAAGGCGATTTTAAAAAAGTCGCTTAAATCGGCGATTTTCGGCCTTCTCGACGAAATTTTTGTTTTTATACAAGTAAAATATGCAATTTGAAATTTCTAGACTATAGGCGTATAACGGTCTATTTTCCATTCTCAGCGACTTTTCCAGTTATTTACAGTCATGTATTTTGTGTACGCAATGCAATACATAAAACGAACATATGTTCGAGGGCGGCCAGGCCGTTCCGCTTCAATGCTTTAATGTGTTAAAGCGCGGGCCGGCCAGGTGGCGAACACACGTTCGTCGGTCGGGCGGCCACGCCGCGAACATACGTTCGAGGTGGCGGGCCGGGCGGCCGCTTCAACACGTTAAAGCGATGAAGCGGATCGATCCGGATCCGATCGCTTTAGTGCGGTGAAGTGGTAAAGGGGTAAAGTGGTCCGGATCATCCGCTTCATCGCATTAAAGTGGTAGAGTGGTACAGTACGAACATTGTTAACTTTTTAACAATCTAAATTGTCAGAATATTCGGAATGTATACAGTATGCAGTATAGTTGTCAGAATATTGAGAATTGTCAGAATATTCAAAGTATTCAGTATGTATACAGTATGTACCAGTAATTACCAATCTGCTTGCAAGAACCGTGCCAACTTGCTATATGCAAGTTTCGTGCCAACACGAAAAAGTGTATGGATATCCATTTTCATGTATAATCCAATAAATGGGTGTATATACATTGTATTTAAAAAACATACATAGGAAACGTTGAAATTTCAACGTTTTCAGGCTTTTGAGTATACATAAAAATGAATATTATGCACAGTTTATACATGGTTTATGTATATTGTTTTTTGTATACAATGTATAATGTATGTATATTCATGTATAAATTTTTTGGACGTTGGAATTTCAACGTTTTTGCGACAGTATGTATAAATATTCATCTTGACTATACATTGTACTTCCTTTAAACTATATATGTAAGGGGGAAACTAACAGTTTTTGGTAATCGAAAGGTTGGTAAATTATGGTAAAGAATGTATACAATATCGCGAACTTCCGTTATTTCTACGATAATACCCGCAAAGGTGCAAAATACAACTATTTAGACACGCTGGTAAAATCCTACAAATGGGGAAACGCTGGTGAATTCTTTGAAGTCGTTCTTAAGTGGGTTATGGGATTACCTGCACACAAAGACCCTAATGGGAGCTACGACACGGGAAGCGACATCGAAGAAACTGGAACTTCTGTAAAAAGCTGGAAGTTCACACTCGCTACAATCAAGGCTGACAGTTTTGAAGAAACGCTTGACATTTACTGGAAAAATGTAAAAAGCTGGAACTGGTCTTTCGGTTGGGTCGAAGGTGACGAACTGGTAGAATATAACATGAACGCTGACGAGTTCAATCAGTTCCTTTACAGATTTTGCAAGTATGACAAATCAAGCAAGGCGGTTAGAGGTCCTGCAATGAGCAACAAGAAAAGGCTCGAGGTCGAAGCATGGTTCGAGGAGAGGCTGTAAAGCCTCCTCGGCCGGCGAAGAAAAAAAGTTTAAAAAGGTGTTGACAGCCGGTGAGAGCTGTGATATAATAAAGATGAAGTTAAGGAAAGGAGCTACTACAATGACTAAGAAAGAATTCACCAAGTCCGTTACTGCTGAGGTCGCTGAGCTGCTGAAGGTTCAGTTGGACATGTCCCTCACCGAGGGCGCAAGGGCTAACGCCCACGCTGAACTCGTCAGCCTGATGACGGGTTCCGCTGAAAAGGCTTGGGAGATGTTCGACTTCTCCTAAGCCGAGGACATAACAATATCAACAAAGAAAAGAAAGAAGAGGTAAAAAAATGACAGTTAAGGAATTAAGAGAAAGATTAGCAAATTTAGACGATAACACACATGTTTTCATCGAGGGAGAAGAGTTTGATTACGAAGAAATGACAGGATATTTCCATGTTTTTAACGACAGATATAGAAGTGACGTGGTTATACTTACAAGTGCAAATTGGGATTATCTCGAATAAGCCGAAAGGCTTTTTCGCCCGGGCGCCGCTTCAACGGAGTGAAGTGGCAAAGTGATCAAATAAAATGAAAAAACTTTTATTTTTCTCTTGACTTTACTTGATTTATCTGTTATACTTTAATAAAGAAAAGGAAAGAGAGGAAAATACAATGACTATGAAAGCAATCTACTTCGATATGGACGGAACAATCGCAAACTTCTATGGAGTCGAAAATTGGCTTGAATATCTCATGGAGAAAGACACGACACCATACGCAGAAGCAAAACCGCTTATCCGTTTTTGCACACTCGCAAGAATGTTAAATAAAGCACAACGCAATGGTTGGAAAATCGGAATTGTTAGTTGGCTTGCAAAGAATAGCACAGAGGACTTTGACGCAAGGGTTACAGAGACTAAACTTGAATGGCTTGCTAAACATCTTCCAAGCGTTCATTGGGACGAAATCAAAATCGTAAAGTATGGAACACCAAAACAGACAGTTGTAAATAATCCATTTGGTATTCTGTTTGATGACGAAGAACAGAATAGAACAAGATGGAATGATAACAACGGAATGGCATACGATGAAACGATGATAATGGAAGTGTTAAAGGCGGTTGCGTAAACCGTCTTTAATGCAAGATTCGTGCCAACGAGGGCGGCCGGGCGCCATGTCCGCTTCATGTACGGAAATAAAAACATAAATTTTTTAAAAAGAAATGTTGACAAATTTAGAAATCTTTGTTATACTATTTATAGAAAGAAAGGAAAGAGAGGTAATAAAAATGTTACGCATATTAGAAATATTATTTACTATAGCATACTTAACAGTTTGTGTTGCAATCGTCATTTGGATTGGCATTTCTTACGCAGATATACTTGCTCATAACTTACACACAGGTTATGACTACCCAAATTGGAATTTTTTCACAATATTTATTGAATAATTTCCTTATTTCTTTCCTCCTTTGAAAAATCTCACAAAAATGTGGGATTTTTCTTTTTTAGGAAATTTTTGGAGAAATTTTCCCAAAATTAATTCCCAAAATTAAATTTTCAGAAAATTCCGTCTTCGTTTTCGCCCGGGCGATCGACTCGTTCCCATATTTTCCCATAATTCGGTTTGTCCGGGCGGCGCCAATTTTCAGAAAATTCAAAAGACTCCCAAAATTCAGAATTATTTTTCTTTTATTTTTTCATAAAAAGTTGTTGACTTTTTTAGAAAATTAGCATATAATATAATTGTCAAGGGGAGAGAGATGGTAAAACTTCTTAAAAAAAAGTTGAAAAATCTTAAAAAACTTCTTGACAAATACCATAAGAAGTGGTAATATATAATCAAGAAAAGGGAAATACTTCCGAGACTGTTCCCCAATACCGAAAGGCAAGAGAACTGTGAGCCAAATTGAATTTTGTAGCCACATAGGAAATATTTCCCGAAATCCTAAAAAAATTTAAAAAAGGTCTTGACAGATTCCCGAAAATCTGATATAATAAAGACACAATAAAGAAAGGGAAGACAGGAACTTCCCAAAAATCCAAAGTAAAAAGGGTTGCGACCAAGCGCAAGAAAGTAGGTACAAGATGACTAAGAGAGAATTTTTTGAAGCAGTAATCGCAAACGTAGAAGTTGAGGAACTCAAGGCATTCGCAAGCGAAGAAATCGAAAAGATGGACGCAAGGAACGCAAAGAGAGCCGAAAAGCCATCGGCAAAGGCAATCGAGAACGAAAAGGTTAAGGCAAAGATTTATGATTGGTTCAAGGCACTTGAGGGAGTAGATGGACCGAAGATGGCAAAGGAAGTAGCCGAAGAGGTCGAAATCACTGTTCAGAGAGCAAGCGCACTCTGTAGACAGATGGTAGACGATGGTAGACTCGTTTCAGGTGAAGAAAAGGTCAAGGGTAGAAAGGTTAAGGTCTACGCAAAGGCGTAGACCAACCGAAAGGGAGAACGCAATAGCGTTCTCTTTTTTTAAGGCGCAGACGAACATACGTTCGCCGCGCCCGGGCGGCCAACTTTTTCTAACTATTATAATAAAGGGTTTAATTAAAAATAATTTGATTTTTTTAAAATTTTATGATATAATATTTATAGAAAATGAAAGAAGAAAAAATTTGTTTTTCTTTAAAAAAAGTATTGACAGTCCTAAAATTACGTGGTATAATAAAGAAAAAAAGAAAGTGAGGAAACGAAATGGCAGTTAGTAGAAAAGTAGAAAGAGAATTACTGAGAAACGAATATCTTAAAAAGGTTATCGAGTCATTTGAACAGATTGGCGATGAGGTTTTAAGAGTCAAGTCAAATGAAATTGCTATTCCCGTAGTTGGTTGTGAGGATAACGAGGACTTTATCGTCATTACTGTAAAAGTTCCAACAGGTGCTAATAAGGGTACTGAGCCATATGATGGGTATTCTGAAGCCGAATCGTATGAAATGAAACTCAAGGAAAAAGAAGAAAAGAAGAAAGCAAATGCCGAGAAAAAGGCAAGAAAGATGGCAAGAGACGAAGAAATCCGTAAGAAGAAGAAAGAAATTGCGGAAAGGGGTTGACAGACGTCAACCCCGATGGTATAATAAGGTATAAGTTAAAAGGTAATCGAAAGGAGATAGGAATGTATATTGAAAGACCAACCAATTATGATGTAACTCTTGAAGAGGAAGAAAAAAAGATAATCTCAGACTGTATAGATGTTTTAGAAAACTTTATAGAGACGGCAGAGTCACATGGTTGTGATGTATATGAAACTACATATGAAGATAATTTTACAGTAGATGAAATAGACAGTGTAAGAAAATTCTTTCTTAAACTCTATGATGTAAATGCAATGTTCTAACTATCTACCGAGTCGGTTCTGACTCGGTTTTTTAATACTTTAATGCGTTAAAGTCGCGCCCGGGCGGATCAAATTGTCAGACAATTGCGAATATTTATTTTGGGGTTGACAACGTATACGTGTAGTGATATACTATAGTTACAAAGAAGAAAGGAGAAAAGTTATGACAAGTTTAGAAATGTTAAAAACATTACATGAGAATTGTTTCATTCATCTTACTGATGAAAAGGGCGTAAAGATGGGTGCTAATGTAACGAGATATGAAATAACAATGTATTTCTTTGATGAATACATTCGTGCATACATCTTTATCAATAACAAAACAGGTGAGTTCATGGGAATAGAAAAGGTCAGAGGTATTTAGATAGAAAGGAGAACAACATGGCAAAGGTAGTACAGAATTTTGAATTTTCAAAAGAAGAAAGAATGGAACTCATAGCAGTAGCAGATATTCTTAATGATGTGATAGATACATTGGCACTCTATAATACAGACGGAGTTGAAGACGAGGTAACGGGTGAAATTTTCTTTTCAGAAGCACATTTTGAAGCAACAAGAGATTTCTTGAATGAACTTGCTGAACATGAGTTGACTCTTTTCTAATTAATGGCGCGAACACTCGTTCGCGTTCGCCCGGGCACGAAGTTGTCAGAAAATTGAAACTTTTAAAAATGGGTTGACTTCTTCCCTTCATTGTGATATACTATAGATACAATAAAGAAAGGAAATAAAACAAAATGGAAAAAATTCTTATTATCGACACAGAAACAACAAACAACTTAGATGATGCTTTGGTATATGATGTCGGTTATCTTGTCGCAGATTACAATGGTAAAGTTTATCATAAAGGTAGTTTTGTTAACGCAGATGTCTTTTGTGATAAAGAGTTAATGTCTACTGCATACTTCGTTGAAAAAATTCCGCAGTATTGGGAAGAGATTAAAAAAGGCGAACGCACTTTAACATCTTTTAAAAATATCAAATGGACACTTCGCCATATAATGAAAGAATATAATGTTAGCAAAGTATACGCATATAATTGTCGATTCGACTATATGTCACTTGCAACAACACAGAGATACCTTACAGACTCTAAATGGAGATATTTCTTCCCTTATGGTACAGAATTCCATGACATACTTGCATTATCAAGGCACGTTTTAAAGAAAATTGACAGTTACAGAGACTTCTGTATAAATAACGACTATCTGACTTCCCGAAATGCGAGTCGTTATACCGCAGAAATTGTAGCACGTTATTTCTTCGATGAAGATTTTGTAGAGGAACACACCGCACTTTCTGATTGCGAAATCGAATACAAAATTTTACTTGAGTGCTTAAAAAGAGATGGCTTCCACTACGAAACCAAAATGTGGTAACACATTTTGGTTTCCATTTTGTGGGAGTCGGCCCGGGCGCCCGCTTCAACCAATTAAAGTATAAAAGGATTGTTTTTTTATGTTTTTCTTTAAAAAAGGGTTGACAGACATATATATTAGGCGTATAATAGACTTACAAAGAGAGAAAGAGAGGAAATAAAAATGACTATTCTTACAACTTATCTATTTTGGCAGTTCGTAATTCTTAACTTTATAAACGTATTGGTAAATACCGCAAGGTCACTTTGCACTATCAAGGGTGGCAAGTGGGTTGCATCGGGAATGAATGCACTTTGCTATGGATACTATACAATCATAATTGTAATTACTGCGACTTATGATATGCCACTTATAATGAAATGTATTGCGGTTGCATTCGTTAACTTTGTAGGTGTATTCACAATCAAATTTTGCGAAGAGAAAATACAAAAAGAGAAACTTTGGATTTTCAGAGCAGTAGGAATTACTGCAATTGATTGTAAGATATTGGTAAACCATTATAAGCAGAATGGTATAAAATGTTATTATAACAAGGTTGCAGATGACTTTTACAACATCGAAATTTATAGCGAGACTACCGCAGATAGTGAAAAGATTATCAAAGGATTGGATAATCTTGAACTTAAATACTACGCAGTAGAAGCAATGGAAAAAAATAGAAAATAACTTTCCTCCTTTACCTTAATATATGAAAATGGTTTACATAATGTAAACCACTTTCTTTTATAGCGATCGCGAACATACGTTCACTTCGGCCCGGGCGCCCGCTTCAGCACACTAAAGTGGGAAAGGATTGTACGGGAATAAAAACAAAAGAAATTTGCGAAAAAGTGTTGACTTTTTCGCCCTTTTCCCTTATAATAATAATTGTCAAGGGGAGGTGATTCTCCACTATAGGTGGATAGACCCATTAAATTTTTAAAGCAATGCGAAAATTCCCCTTGACAACATCACAGAGATGTGATACAATATAATTGTCAAGAGGGAATCGCAAGCGTAAGGCGATAAATAAATTCACCCCATAGGGCAACAAGTAGCGAAGAATGAGATTAGTAGCAATAGTAAAAACCCTTATGGTTTCTCAAAAAACTCTTGATAAAAAAATTAAAAAAAGGGGTTGACAAACTCCAACAGATGTGATAATATATAATTACAAAAGGGAGAGGTAAGGCAAAGCCAACAGAACAAGGTGTGACCCACGAGAGTCAGTAAGACCAAGCCGATAAAGACTCCCACCGCACGGAGCCGAATGGTGCGGGATATAAATGTGAACCATGCGGAGATACACCGCAACCCAATAGCCTTTGGAAAGGGGGTCATTCAGCAAGGCAAAAAAATTTAAAAAAGGTCTTGACAAACTAAAAAAGGTTTGATATAATAAAGACAAGATAAAGGTAGTTCATCAAATTAAGAAAGGAAATAGGTGACAAGATGACTAACAGAGAAATGTTCATGGCAATCGTTAACGGACAGGTTAATGCAGAGGTAGTTGCAAAGGCACAGGAAGAACTCAACAAACTCGATGCTCGCAATGCAAAGAGACGTGAGATGCCTTCTAAAAAGGCACAGGAGAATGCGGTTTATGTCGAAGCAATCGCAAAGGTTCTGACGAAAGAACCACAGACGGCATCAGAGATTGCCGAAAAGGTTAAAATTTCAACATCTAAGGCTTCCGCACTTCTGTCAAGAATGGACGGAGTAGCAATTACTGAACTCAAGATTAAGGGTAAGGGTAAGAGAAATGGTTACGCTCTCGCATGAGCGTAACCACACCCGAAGGGTTGACATAAGTCAACCCATTTTTTTTGAAGTTCATCGCGAACGTATGTTCGCGGGCGCCCGGGCGATCACTTTAGTAAATTAAAGTATAAAAGAAATGTATACAGTATTCATCGAAAAAAGTTGTTGACATTCATCACCAAAGGTGGTAATATATATACAACAAGGGAGATAGTAAAGATGATGCTCCCCAAGCCGTAACATAAAAATGTGGCGACGGTAAGCCACCAAAAATAGGGTAAGGTAAACGCATCTTGCCCTATTTTTTTCGGCCGGGCCGCGTGCTCCCATGCTCCCATTGTCAGAAAATTAAAACTTTAAAAAATGGGTTGACAATACTATTACAATGTGATAATATATACTTGTAAGGTAAAGAAATGCAAAGGAGAAAAGAAATGACAACTAAAATCGACCACAGAAAAAATTATTACATCGTACTCGACACAGAAACAACAAATGGTTTTGATGACCCTATCGTTTATGATTGCGGTTTCGCAGTAGTAGATAAAAAAGGCAAAGTTTACGAGCATTTTTCTTTCGTAAATCGTGAGGTATTCTGTGAGATGAAAGACTTGATGCAGAGTGCTTACTACGCTGATAAAATCCCAACATATTGGGAGCAGATAAAAGACCACTCAAGAAAAATAACTAATCTCTATATGATTAGAAAGACACTCCATGAAGTGTGCAAGAAGTACAATGTCAAAGCAATTATGGCTCATAATGCACGTTTTGACTACAAAGCATTATCAACAACGCAGAGGTATCTCACGAAGTCAAAATATAGATGGTTCTTCCCTTATGGGGTTGAAATATGGGATACTTTGAAGATGGCACAAGATACCATTTGTAAACAGAAATCATACATCAGATGGTGCAATGATAACGGATATGTTACAAAGAATGGTAGACCACAAGCCACCGCAGAGATTTTATACAGATACATTACAGGTAATAATGATTTTGTTGAGTCACACACAGGACTTGAAGATGTGATGATAGAAAAAGAAATTTTTGCTCACTGCATCGCACAACACAAACCAATGAGAAAAAAGTGTTTTGCTTAAGAGTTCGGGAGCATATGCTCCCGTGCTCCGCGCCCGGGCCGATCGAATTGTCAGAATATTTAAACTTTTTTTTAAAGGTTGACAAAACAATAAATATATGATAATATATAGTTATAAAGAAGGAGGGTAAAAGATGTATATTTATGCACTGAAAAGGAAAAATGAAATACTCGCTTTAATCTCAAAAGGTTTCAGTCTTACTCCTTATTATTTAATGTCTTCAAATATTTCATCGATTGAATTAGAAATGATTCAAGAGGTCGCAAAAGATTTATGTATTAAGGACATAGATTTTACAGAGTATAGCAAATATTGGATAAACGATTATCGTTTAGAAATTCATAGAGAAATTTAAAAAAGTGATTGACAATTCTCTACTTATATGATAATATATAATTACAGAAAGGAGATAAAGGAATGACAGTAACAGGACTTTTAGCAATCATGACGGGTTTAACCCTTATAGGTATCGGAACAATCTTAACCAAGTTAGAGAAAGGAGACTAAAATGGAATTTGAAATCAGAGATACTTTCTACGTATCTGAAGCCGATTTTGATAAAATGGTTCAGTTATGTTTAGATGGATATAGTCCACAAAATGCAATAACAGATGTTGCAAGCGGTTGGGACGATGTAGATTTCTATAGGGTAGGACTTATCGAAGACCAACTCATTGAAAAAATCGAGCAAGTATTATAACAAGTTGCTTATCAATTCAAAGAGAACTTTTGTTCTCTTTTTTTTAAACGAACATACGTTCGCGGCGGATCGCCCGGGCCGCGCCACATCGCCTATTAACGATAGACAATGCGTGCTCCCGACCATGCTCCCATGTATACAAAATACTTTTTCAAATTTCTTGACTTCCCCATACTTTGGTGTTATAATTACTATAGTAAATAAGAAAGGAGACATTACTATGGCAGTATCAAGAAAGGTTGAACGCGAACTCATCAGAAACAAGTTTCTCACACTCGTTGCGGAGTTTCTCGCCACGCAGGGCGAAGAGGTTCTTCGTGTAAAGTCAAATGAAATCGCAATTCCCGTTGTGGGTTGCGAAGACAATGAAGACTTTCTTGTTGTAACTTTCAAAGTTCCAACGGGAGCAAACAAAGGTACAGAACCTTATGACGGCTATTCAGAGGCAGAGTCTTACGAACTCAAACTCAAAGAGAAAGAGGAAAAGGCAAAAGCCAACGCCGAAAAAAAGGAACGCAAACGCAAGCGTGACGAAGAAATTCGCAAGCGTAAAAAGGAAATTGCGGAGCATCAGAAATGATGCTCCCTTTTTTTCTATCCAACCAATCGTATATCGCAATTAGACGATGCGTGCTCCCGCCCGGGCCATACTTCACCCAATTAAAGTATTAAAGTCCGATCCAGGCGGCCGGATCATCTTCGCCCGGGCCAGATCTTGCCCGGTCGCGAACATATGTTCTTTCAAATTTCAACTCAACTATTCCGATAATTAATTTTTACGGAAGAGTTAAAAGAAATATCAATATATAGTATCTAAAATATATTCAACCCACCATATATAGTATATATTTCCCGCTTCAACTATTCCTAAAATTAATTTTAGCGGAAGAGTTAATCCGTAAAACGAACATACGTTCGTGTATACAGTATACGAACACACGTTCGACTGAATTTTCAGACAATTCAGAATATTCAAATTTGATTTAATTTGTCAAATTTTCAGAATATTCAAACTGTATACAGTACACAGTACACACTACGTCGTGGGTGTCACGACACCCACAGCAGTTGACGTCGATCCACTGAAATCGCTGAAGAGCTGCGAAAAAGCTGCGTTGAGGCAGCTGCAAGAGCTGCAAAGGAGCTGCAAAACAGCTGCGAAGGAGCTGCGTTTAAAATTCGGGCGCGAAAACAGCTGCGTTTTCAAGTTTTTTAAAGCAAAAGAAAGCTGCGCTATGAAATTTGACAAAAATTTTCAAGTTTTTTAATAAAATTATTACGAAATTTGATTTTAAAAGTCAAATTTTCTGCGCGCATAAGCTAAAAAAAAGAGAACGATTTCTCGTTCTCTTTCTACCGTTCGGCAAGTTTATTCGGAGGACTAGCCCAGCATGTAAGCCTTACGAGTTCCCTTACCCTTGATCTTTACTTCGACCTTCTGTGCAACGCCCGCTTCAACCATCTGTCTAAGCAGAGCAGATGCCTGCTGAGTTGAGATGTGAACTGCTTCACCGATAACCGTTGCAGTCTGCGCCTCATTAGTCAGTACTTCTGCGATTGCAGCCTTAATAGCTTCGTTTTCCTTAGCCTTTGCAGTCTGTCTGTTCTTTCTCAGCTCGTTAGCGTGATTCATCTTCTCGATCTCTGCTGCGGCCCATGCCATTACTTCTTCATTCATTTCACCGTTAGCGATTACGTTCAGCATTTCTCTCTTAGTAGCCATTTCATTCTCTCTTTCTCCGCTCACTCAGGCAGGCGGCTCCAACCAGTTACTTTTAAGTTTCAAGTAAGAGGTCACTTCTCTCACTTTCTATATATATTATAGCGGAATTTTCAGAACTTATCAAATTATTTGTTCCTATATCCCGCGTATAAACGAGATGGTGGTTGTTGAAGCGGCGCGATCTTGTCCGCCGAGGAAAGGGAATCATTTTTATTTCCCTTTCCTTACTTTCTATATATATTATAGAGGAATTTTCTGATTTTTTCAAATTATTATTTATTTTTTTATGGAAACACGTAAAAATTCCGTGAAAATTTGACTTTATTAGTAAAATTTTGTATAATTAAATTAAGAATGGGGTAGTATGAAATTTGATTTTTTGTTATAGGACGGGCAGCCACATCTATTGGCACTCACTGATATTTACCGACACTCATCAACATCTAGCAACACCTATCGAAACCTAGCAATACACATCACCATTTCACCGCACCCATAGCTCCACTGTCTCGCTTTCTGAATCACTCGCGCAGCTGCACTTAACCGTAAGAAAACCTCGATCTACCGCAACAACCAATTGCTTTCGAAACTTCCCTCGCCATCGACACCGCTATCTCTCTTGTCAAAAATCGATCTCCGTCGGCCCATCCACCTCGGCTACTGCATTTTGACCCCTTCTACTACGTAACCGCACAATCGCCGCACACCTTTTTCCGACCACTACAAATTATACGATTACTTATACGACTACTTATACGACTACTTATACATATATGTATACGTTTACCACCTACCTTTCCCTCACTCTCTCTCCCTACCTGCCTTCCCCTTCTATTCTACCTACCCCATCCATTACCTTCTATCCTGCTTATCTACCTTGCTTTTCCTACCCTATATACTTATACGTCTTCCGTATACGATTTCGCAAATTGCGAAAGCAATTCCAACCTTCGGTTGAATTCCTTTCACTCTTCGCGACCAGCGTAACGCTGGACCTTGGACCAATTGGGCTTTGCCAATTGGTCCACCTTTTCCCTTTGATTTATTTCCTTTTTACGTATACGTTATACGTATATATATACGTATATATTATACGTATACGTTATACTTATAAGTTTTCCTATTTTGATTATAAGTAGTTTTTCGTTCAAGTCTCTACTAATTTTTTCGGACCAAATTTCTAGAAAATTTCTAGAAAATTTTTGGAAAATTTTTTGGAAAATAATTTGACTTCAAAAAATTTTTGGAAAATAAATCAGCCAAATTTCTGCAAAATTATTCGTACTCTGCGGCCGTCCCGAAAAATAACCCCATGAACTTTCCCAAAAATTTCTGCAAAAATATCGCTGCATAATAAAAGGGGACTTCTAAAAGTCCCCTTAAATTCCTAGAAAATTTCCTACTTAACAATGCAACGATTCAGATAAGTCGTCTTTACATTCCCATAAACCTCGTGCTTTTTAACTGTACCAGTCAGCGTATAATGCTCGCCCTCTTCCAGATCAAGGTCTTTAGTAGTGAACCAAGTCAGCTGCGCGCCATCGGCATTGAAGCGATAAGAATGACTGCGTCCATAAGCTCCTTCGAACTCTACGTCTTTCTCAAAAACAACTTCGAGATTTCTCAGACGCTCACCTACTTCTCCAAGAAACATACCAAGAGAATTTTTGGAAAATATATCAGTCAAGAACTGGTCACCCTTTTCAGTCTTCTCCATTTCTCCTATATCTTCACGCCAATTGTATACGTCTGACCAATGGATTCTCTCTACATAACAATCTTCTGGTACGTCTACTGCGGCGGGTCCATGCCACTTAAGTTCTTTGGAAAACTTACAACCTTCTTCTTTAAGCTGATCTTTGATTCGATAAGTCCTCCCATAAATCAGATAGGTATTACCTTCTTCATCAAATCCATTCCACTTAAGCCAATTGCTAAAACGCTTTGCCTTACGGGCGGCCGCAGCGTTCTTTCTTGCTTCTTCAGCCTTAGCTTGTCTATTTATCTTTGCCTTCTGCATTGAATTATACTGACTCTCGCTGTAAAGACGAACGATCTTTTCAATTTTACCAGCCCCATTACACTTAAGGCAAACACCATTATACGCTGGGTGCGGAACTGGATAACCATTTTCTATTCTACAAGCAAAGATACCTGTTCCACCGCATCTATCACAGTTACCTACAACTTTTGTATAAAGCTTATTGTCTCTTTCAAAAGGCTCGCCGACTCTTTCCATTGTCTTGTAAGATTCTGCCACGTAATACTTCATAATAAAAGCTCCTTTCTTATTTTCTATATATATTATATAAAAAATTTCAGAAAAGAGCAAATTTAAAAAATTAATGTTTTAACAAATATTTACGAGATACATTTTTAAAACTAAAATTTGGATCATCTGCTTTATAATATACGAAACCCTCTCTTGGACATTTAAAATGTCCCATGCATACGATTGGATCATAATATCCATCTGCAGTGAGTTTAAAATCTTCCATATTATTTTCAAGAGTTACTAACTCTTTTTCAATGGGTACAGATTCCATTGTATAATTATCCCACATATATTTAGCGTCGCGGATATCCCACATACCTTTATCAGAAGTAATCATATGAAACAAAAATAAATGATTTTCTTCAAGATGGTGAGGATTTTTCTGAATTTTTGGCCCACATATTTCACCCTGCCAACAAATATATTCCCACTCTGGATGATGATTAAGAATATCTTCAAGCTTTTCTTGAATTCTATATTTCTTCGCCATTTCCCAGTAAGGGTTATCATTCATTGTATCTGGATAAA
>Ga0247609_10001410_pt1 | contig 28741 bp, 29 predicted proteins | sample 172DNAGHGlowgp2_FD_193487 | JGI IMG/M metagenome (GOLD analysis project Ga0247609, IMG submission 193487) | Sheep rumen microbial communities from Palmerston North, Manawatu-Wanganui, New Zealand - 1728 DNA GHGlow gp2 | ecosystem: Host-associated > Mammals > Digestive system > Stomach > Rumen ... | reverse complement strand
TTTTAATGCTGTAACAATATCTGGGGATAAAACAGGAGGTGGAAGTTTATGGACGACAGCCCACAATAGAGAATTATTTGTAGTTGTTAACGCTGACAATAATAATATAGCTACTATTCCAGTAGAACAGACGTATAGTCAAGATACAGCACCTACTACTTTTTTGGCAGGATATGGTGGCTGGTTTGATACAGCTAACAATATAGTGAAATATACAATAGATGGTGGAACAACTTGGAGAGTTTGTTCTTTACCTATTTGCATTGGTAGACCAGGCGAAACAAATGTAGGTTGGAATGGATATTTAGACCAAGTATTTAATGGGTTTGGTTATATAGGCTCTACTGTATTTGCACTTCCAGGTGTTAAAGGTTTAATTCCTAATGGTAGAAATACTGACGGTAGCTTAAAGAATAAAGAGTATGTTACAAGTACGGTTGTCACTAGAACTTTTACTACACAAACCTATGAAAGCTGTATTGGATTTAGAGGTATTGGTTTTGGAACAAGTAATATAATTGATACATCTTACAATGAAAAAGAAAACTTTGTGTATACAGGTGTAAACAAATGGGATTGTGGTTTAATAGGAACTTGTACATTAACGAGTGGTAAAATTTCCAATTGGAATCCTAAAACAGCCTTTCACGCAGTAGATTATAACGACTTCTCAGACTTGAAAGATGATGTAGAAGCTAACACTAATACTTTAGGGTATAAGCAAGATGAAGCCACTGCTGTCAACTATGACAACATCACTAACTGCATTACAGAAATTCCACAAGACATTAAGTTAGAGATAAACTCAAATGGGATAGCTGTATTAAAGGCAGGTAGTAAAGTTTATGTACCTAATGGATTTACAGGAACGACACCTAAGTTTGATGTGGTTGTGGTAGGGATTGATACAGAATTACCAACAAATTGGCAAGTTGGTTCTTCTACAACTGGCTTTATATATTGGAGAGCAAATGAAAGTACTCAATATTACATTCCACTAGATAGATGTACTTCTGGAACAACTGTTCCAACAGCAACTAACACTCAGGTTTGGTATGACACCACAAATAATTTAATTAAACGTTATTATAATGGTTCATTAGATAATTCAGACTTATCCTTACCTATTGCTATCGTTACTGTTACTTCTTCTGGCACTATTACCTCCATAGACCAAGTCTTTAATGGTTTTGGTTACATGGGTAATACAATATATATGTTACCTGGTGTTAAAGGATTGCTTGCAAATGGATTTAATGAAGATGGAAGTTTAAAAAATTACACTTGGACTAATAGTAGTGTAAAAATTAAAAACATTAAATCATCAGAGAAAGACCATAAATACATAACAACAAATTTTGTTGCAAGTATAATTGGTACTATTTACGACCAAATTTCAAGTGATACACAACCAACAGTACCAACTACTTCTTTCTGGTATATTCCTAAAGATAATTTAAATGCTAGAGTTCTTTCTGATGGAACGGCAAATATTCCATATACTGAAACAGCCATAGGAAGAATATCTTTAGATAGTACAGGAAAAGTATTATCTCTTACTCCTAATACAGTTTTTCATGCTGTAGATTATAATGATGTATACATAAAAACAGATGTCGATAATAAATTAGCTACTAAAGCTAATACAGATATGGATAATCTCACAAATACAGGACAAAATATTGCTAACTGGTCTAGTAACGTTACAAACTGCATAACAGAGATACCTCAGAATATAAAACTAGAGATAAACTCAAATGGGAAAGCTGTATTAAAGGCAGGGAGTAAGGTTTATGTACCGAATGGATTTACAGGAACAACACCCAAGTTTGATGTTTTCACGGTTGATAGAGATGTTACTTATAATTTTCAATCATCACAAAATGGAAAATATTTACTAGCAAATCATAACAATGGACAAAATGCTGGTTGGTCTAAAGCTAACCTAGCGGGGAGTGGAACGAGTACAGAATCAAATGCTTCATTTTATTATAGAACAGATGATAATAAAGTATATTATCTCAATGATTCTTCAGGTAGTATTTACACACTTCCTTTGGCTATTGTAAATTTAACAAATGGTGTTGCAACCATCGACCAAGTATTTAATGGCTTTGGCTACATTGGCTCAACGGTATTTGCTTTACCTGGTGTTAAAGGCTTAATTCCTAATGGTAGAAACACAGATGGTACACTGAAGAATATTGAAATAAGTTTTTCAAAAGTTGTAACGCTGACAAATAATGTTGTATATTCTGGAGATATAGCTATAACTTTGGATTATTTTGATTTGGCACAAGGTAATATATATAATGAAAAAGATAATAGAAATTATCTTTCTGATGGTGTAACACCATTTAATAGGTGTATTGCGGGAAAATTTGTTAAGGGAACAAACGGTGTCATCACTTCTCTTACTCCTAAAACAGCCTTTCGCGCTCTTGACTACAACGACAGCTCTACAATATCAGGTTGGTCTATGCCATCAAGTAGGTATATAGACTTAACACTCGGTGCTACTGGTAGTACTTATACAGCTCCTGCTAATGGGTGGGTACTTGTTGGAAAACAAACAAACGGAACTAGCTTACAAAATATTTATATAAAAATCAATGGATTTCCCTGTGGAATATGTTGGACAAGTGGTGGTTATAATGCTTTTGTATATGCTCCAGTTTGTAAAGGACAAATTTTCGGTGTTAATTATACAGCTGGTGGAGAAACACAAGTATTTAGGTTCGTTTATGCAGTAGGTGAAGGAGAACAATAATGTATAAAGCAATTAAAGACAACAAAATCATCGCAATTAATGAAACAGGCGAATTTCCTTGCCTTATTTACGATGAAGTTACTGAAGATACAGAACATCAGGTGTCAGATTATAAGCATTATGATGGTGAGTTTACACTTCACAATATCGAGAAAGATAATGAGGAAATGAAACAAGCTCGTGCCAATGCTTATGCTGTTGAGGTTGACCCATTAATGTCTGAGTATAATCGTAAAAAGACCTTCAATCTGTTTGAAGAAGGCGAGGAAGAATCCTTAAAACAAGCTATTCAAGACAAAGTAGCTGAGATTAAAGAGAGATTTCCTTACACAATAGAAGAATAACTTTTTTCAAAAACATCTTGACAACAATGTTTTTTTGTGTTACATTGATAATGGTTTAGGGGAACACCATTATCGGTCACAGTTTTAAATTCTACCATTTAAACACCAAGAATCGGTAATGCTTTCAAAGGTTATCTTATCCTAATAAGGTTGAGGTAGCAGCTTTATTTGTTAGGAATAATCATCTAACCAGCCCCATAGAAGGGGTAGAGATAAAGTGTTCACAACAATCATTAACATTTAACTTTTGGAGAAATTATAATGGGAATCTTCGCAGGTGTAACTATTTTAGTAGCATTATCTGTAATTTTTGGTCTCTGGATTCTTTCATTGAGACGTGTTGTTCCAACCAATCAAGTTCATATTATTCAGAAAGGTTCTGAGACTATTTCTTATGGTAAAGGGTCTAAGGAATCAAGAGGTAACGTTTATTATGAATTTCCTTCTTGGATGCCAAAAATTGGTGTAACTGTAACTGTATTACCAGTTTCAGTATTTGATGTATCATTAGTTGCTTATGAAGCATATGATATTGGTCGTTTACCATTCTTAGTTGATATTAAAGCATTCTTCCGTATTTGTGATTCTAATACAGCTGCTGCTCGTATTCATTCTTTCCAAGAATTGAAAGAACAAATTACTGATATTGTTCGTGGTGCTGTTCGTTCAATCATGGCTAATGCTGAATTAGAGAAAATCATGGGTGAACGTGCTCAATACGGTGAACAATTTACAAATATGGTTAGAGACCAATTATTGAATTGGGGTGTTGAACCAGTTAAAAATATTGAGTTAATGGATGTTCGTGATTCTAAAGATTCTGATGTTATTGCTAACATTATGGCTAAGAAATCTTCTGAAATTGAGATGCAATCAAGAACAGAAGTTGCTCAAAACTTAAAGAAAGCAAAAGAAGCAGAAATTTTAGCTAAACAAGCTGTTGATTTACAACAAGAAGCTGCTAACCAAGCAGTTGGTATGAAAAAGGCAAATGTTCAACAAGAAGTTGGTGTTGCTACTGAAAAGGCAAATCAAACAGTTAAAGAACAAGCTAAACTTACAGCTGAAAAAGAAATGGAAGTATTGAAGGTCAATGAAATCCGTAAGGCTGAAATTGAAAGAGATGCTAACATTATTAGAGCTGAACAAGATAAGGCTGTAACTGTTAAAAATGCTGAAGCATCAAAAGCTCGTATTGAACTTAATGCTGAAGCTGATAAGAAACAAGTTGAATTAAAAGCTGAAGCAGATTTAGCTAAAGGCTTAAAAGAAGCAGAAGCTATTGAAGCAAAAGGTAAAGCAGAAGCTGAAGCAAAACGTTTAATGGAATTAGCTCCAGTAAATGCTCAAATTGAACTTGCTAAAGAAATTGGTGAAAACCAAGGTTATCAAAATTACTTAGTTGCTTTGGAACAAATTAAAGCATTATGTGAAGTTGGTATTGAACAAGCCAAAAACTTGGGTAAAGCAAACATTAAGATTAATGCTATGTCAAATGATGTTCCAAGTGGTGTAAATAAAATTTCTGATGTATTCTCACCTCAAGGTGGATTGAACTTAGCAGGAGCTTTAGAAACATTTTCTCAAAGCCCATTAGGAACAAAAGTTCTTGAAAAATTTGGTGTTAAAACATCAGATGGAGAAACATTAAAGAAAGATACATTAGCAAAAGCAATGGAAAATCTTTCTCGTAAAGAATAAAAAAAGAGGGCGAAAGCCCTCTTTTTTTAACCAATTCTTACCCATAATCTAGCATATTGAGAAGCATTAGATGCTCCAGGAATACCACTATTGAAAACAGAATAAGCTCCCACAGCATAATACCAAGAACCTCCATCACAACCATCTAAAAACGTTTCACTTCCAGATGATTTAGCTAAACCATGCCAATTATTAGCAGTAGAACCAATATGTAATCCAATATAGTTATAAACAGTTTCAGATTGACTATCAATAGGGTTATTAGATTGTTTCCAATGTTGTTCACAATCACTAAATTGTAAAAGCATCTCATAATACCCAGCATATTTAAACCATTCCATCCAACCTAATCTTGAAAATAAAGCTGAATTATCATTATACATAACATTAGATGCTGTGAATACATTAGCTCCATTATTTGAAGTATGATTAAATATCTTCATCCAAACACAACCTGGTGTTGGGCCGTATGACCTAACTATTTCAACACCAAATTTAGAATACATCCAATCGTATATGGTTGCATTAGGAGTTTTCGTAGCAACATTCCAACCACATTGACATTTAGTTATAAAATCCATTTGAACTTGAAGAGTATCAATATTGGTTTGTAATGTTGTATCTCCAGATTGTCTGTCAAGTATTTCTTGATTAACTTTAGCAGAAAGACCATCTTCAACACAATAAAATTGACCTTCAACAGGAGTTATTGTTGAATACTTGTTTTCGCTCATTTGGTTAAAAACAAGTTGATTAACATTGGTTTGTGAACTCATTTCATAAATACCTTTGGTAAAATTCTCTTCAAGGAATATTTAATAAATATTCCTTGAACTTTTCATTTCTTCCAAAAGTTAATAAAAAAGAGGGCTTTCGCCCTCTTTTTATTCAATTATTTGTTCTCTTAATTCTCTTATCTTTTTGGCAGTTTCTTGGAACCAAGTTTTAATTTCTTCCCATTCTTCATCTGTATATTCGCCACGAATATATTTTAATTGCTTATAATCATTCTCATTAAGTTGTCTTTGTAATTCATCAATTTGTTGTTGAATTAACATATTATGCATATCTTTATCTTTTTGAGCCTTTTCTTCAGGTGTTAAAGCGTTGTAACGAATTAATTCAGCATCAACAGGAGTTCTTGTTGTATAACGTTCATTCCAATCATCAATTAAATAACCATTAGAATTACACCATTGAGCAACTTCTCTAAAAATAATTTCATATTCTCTAGCAGTATGGTCTTCATCACCATTAAAATAAGCATTTTTTGAAATATCGAAATCTTTCGGGTCAATATTTAGTTTTATTAATTCTGGTTGACCATATTCTTTATCATAATCGTTAAATTCAGCTAATTTTGTCATTATAATTCTCCTAATATTTGATAGTAATATTTACCAAATATTTGGCAGTATTTAACGAATTAACATTTAATTAATGGTTATATTTTAAATACCAAAGTTATGAAGTATTTCCTTAATATTTTGTTGAAAGTATTTATAATAAATATTTGTAACAAACATTTGTCATTAAAGGTTATTGATGTCTTTATATATTGGTAATAGTAAAGTAGCAGATACGGCTTCTTATGGTTTATGGTTTAGTGATTCGAAAATTAAAGAAGCATACTTAGGTTCGCAATTAGTATATAAATATAAACCATATGCTCCTTCTACAGTTTTATTTGAAAAAGCTACTGCTGGAACATATACATTAAATGTAATTGGAAGAGTTAAAGTAAGTGTTATTATGGTAGGAGCTGGAGGTGGTGGTGGTTCATCACACTTTATGGTTTGGGAACGTGGTCGTAATGGTGGTCAAGGTTCAATGATTTCTGGAAACATTTATCTTAATGCCGGAAGTTATTCAATAACAGTTGGAGCAGCAGGAATTGGTCATAGAAAATCAGATGGTAGTGGTTCAGGAGCCGGTACTGCCGGTGGTAGTACAACTTTTTTAGGAAATACTGCTGGTGGTGGAAGTGGTTCTGAAGCTCATACTGGTTATTATGATGGCGGTTGGGAACGTGGTGGAGACGGTGGTAAAGCAACCGTTGTAACAAGTGGTTTAACAGGAAGTAACGGAGCAAATACATCAACTGCTTCTAAATATGGTTCATATGGTGGTGGTGGAGTTGGAAACTCTTCAACTGCTGGAAATGGTCAAGTAGGTTATTGTAAAATTACTGCTATTGGTTATTAATTATAATTGAAGTTCATTAACAGTTGAAGTGTCATCTTATATATTGCTTAATTAATACCTATAAGCATATATAAATCTTGCTATAAAATCTGCTCCGCCAGCATTTCCCCTAATAATTACAGTTTGACCTTTTCTTACAGGTAAAAATAAATTAGCCATTTGTCCAGAATTTGCCCAGACTTCATAATGAGTATATAAAGTATCATCATATGCTCCTACATATTGGGAATCTGTACAGCGTTTTGTAACAAAAAGATAACCATTATCTGGAGCAGTATAACTATGAGCAGTATTATCAATTGGTACAATAGAAGATATATCAATATAATTATCAGAAGGAATCATTGAATATCTTTTAACTAAATCAATATCAGCTTTATCATTAAGAGCTTCACTTGTTATTCCAACAGTTTGTTCAATAGCCGATTTTGTAAAATGACCAACAAAGAAATATAGATACATTTGTGTAGCAGGTGGTTGAACTGTATCTGAATTGCCATAGATTGAATTTGAGCCTGAAGCATCAAAATAAACTTGGTCAGCACCACTATTACTACCATTAGCAGCAGCATTAACTTTTGCAGAGCCACCAACGAACGCACCTGTACAGACTTGAGGTTGAAAATTTCCCCACCAAGAAGCAATTGTACCTGTAATATTCGGTAATCCTGGAGCAACATAATTACCAACATTATCTCTTAAACCAGTGAATCCAAACTTTGTTCTTGGAAGTTTAAATCTATGATTAGCAGTATCTAAAAGATAATACCAAGCGACACCAGTTTGATTATATACATCTATGATGTTTTGTTCATAAACATCTCCACCAACAGTTCCAACTATTTTATGACCATCATTTGCTAACCAATAACTTATTGTAATACCATTAATAGTATCAGATAAAATAGGAGCATCATTAATATCATTAATCAAATGATTATAAACAGCAGTATAAACATCACCAGATTGCCAAGAAAATGTATCAGCACGAAGCCATTGAATATCATTAACAATATGGTCAAACCACATTGAAGTTAATATTGGTAAATCAATATAATCAGGAGTAACATAAAATTGTCCTTCTGTGGGTGTTAATGTATCATATTTGTTATCACTCATTTGATTGAAAATTAATTTATTAACATCTGTTGATGAACTCATATATAAACCTCTAACTCTTAAACTTTGTTACAAGTATTTAATAAATACTTGTAATAAACCTTTGGAGAAATAATGTCAACAGAAACTAATGTTAATTCTTTAATCATTAATAAAATGAGTGAAACTAAGTATTCACAAATAACTCCTGTAGAAGGTGAAATGTATGTTACTCCTGATACTCATATAGCTACAAAAGAATGGACAGAAAGTCGCATAATCGACATTATGAATAATTTATACCCAGTTGGAAGCACTTATATAACAACTGCTTCAACTTGTCCTTTAGCAACATTAATTTCAGGAAGTACATGGACAAAAGTTTCTGAAGGACGAGTTCTTTGGGGAAGTGATTCAAATCATTCAGCAGGAAGTACGATTGAACCAGGGTTGCCTAATATAACAGGTAAATGGTGGACGCAATGGAATAATCAAGTTAAAGGTTTTCATGGTTTGACAGCTGAAGGAGCTTTTTATGATTCATATAGCGAAACAAGTAGTAGACCTGGAAGAATAACAGCAGAAGATTCCTCTAACTCTGGTACTAAAGGTTATCCTTGGTTTGATGCTTCTCGTTCTAACCCAATCTATGGTAAATCTACTACAGTTCAACCACCTGCTTATGTTGTAAATATTTTCCAAAGAACTGCTTAAATAGTATATAAAGGTTTAAGAGTAATATCACTAACGATTTTATTTGAATTTCTAGTAGCTGTTCCTATATGAAAACCATTATATGGGTAGAACATATTAGCCGTAGCATTACAAGCATACATTTTATTATCTGCTAAATTATGCCATATTGTCCAATTAGTTGTAGGTCTTTCATAACTACTTGTATAATATAAATATGTTTGTTGAAGACTTCCTGATGAAGAACAGGATGTTTGTATTGTATCTGTACCACTTCTTTCAACAATTGATACTGATGTTATTTCTACTTCAGTATTTTTATATGAACCATCTTCATTAAATCCATTAGGAATTAACCCTTTAGCTCCAGGTAATAAAAATACACAAGAACCTATAAATCCAAACCCATTAAATATATTTCTAAATGAATATTTAGAATTAGCATCTGATTCACAAACGCATACAGGTAATGAAAAATTTACTGATACCCAAGTAGTGTTTCCTAATCTAGCTTCAAAGGTGTTGGTTACAGTAGAATAAAATACTGCCCAAACAACACTATCTGCTAACGATGGTCTGGTTGCTCCAGCATAAGCAATAGTATAGGGCCAGCCTGATAGAGTTTTATCATTGCCTTGCCAAAAAAATATATCACTTGTACTTGCTGCTAAATCAGTATTAACAATATCATTTGGTACAGTTACAGCTTCAAAAATTTTTTCTGAGCCATCTAATCCTCTGGGAACATAAACAACAGAACCAGCTTTTAAAGTTAATGTTCCATCATTAATTTCAGCTTTAATATTTCTATTTAATTTTGTTAAGCAATTAGTACAATGACTATTTTGATAATTATTCATAATGTCGATTATGCGACAAAAAAAGGTTGCTTAATTAAGCAACCTTTTCATCAATTAATCCAAGAAGTTTTTCAGTTGGTAAATCCAACAAATAATCTTCTGATGATTTATATTTCCCATCATACATATTGAAGATAAATCCCATATTGATTTCAGAATGGTCTTTTAAAAACATTGCCAAATCTTTACGAGAATTAAATCTTGGTAATATTGCTTTTACAGAATTCCAAGCAATATCGTATTCTAAAGCTAATATACAAATATCATTTTCCATTTCCTCAAATATTTTAGAATATTCTGGGAAATAAACAAGGACTTCATCTTGTTCATTAGCTTTTAATATCTCCAATATTCTTTTACGAGTAATTACACCATTACCTTTAACATGATGAGCATCAACATAAGCTAATGATTTTACTTTAACTCGATTGAAATATTTGTCAACAACAACATATCCTTCTTCAGAATATGGTAATGCTTTAGCTGATTCAATACATTCCTCAAGAGTTTTAAAACCATATCTTTTTGGTAATAGAAAAGAGTCTTTTAAGGAAGAGTCATAAATCAACTCTTCTTGTAAAGATTGATTATCTCTTATACCAATTAATGCTAATTCAAGTTTATCATATGGTACTACTACTTTATTATATGGAGAAGTCATTTCAAACATATAAGTTTTACCTTTCTCCAATAATTGTAAACGGTTTCCTAATGCTTTTACAAACATTTCACCATAATTAGCATATGGGCATAATACATCATCTTGTAATGGAGCTTTGAAAGCATCAATACAACCGTTAGTAGAGATTAATACATCATCACCAATATAAGAAACTTTCATTAATGAACCATCTCTTTTTTCAGTAATGATAGCAGATTCCCAATCAATATTTGGAACATAAGATTCTCCATAATTTCCAAATTTGAAAAATGGTACTGATACTACCTCTAAAGAATCTTCATCAAATATTAATCCACGGCATTCTCTAACTATTTCTTCGTGAAAGTCAGAATCGAGTTGATTGTATTTGAGCATTACTAAACGATGACCAAAACAATTGTCTCTATAAACCTTAATGAAATAAGGTTCTTCTGATAACAATTCCTCCCAATCGTTTCTATGTGCTTGTATAAACTCTAATACTTTCAACATTATTTTAATCCTTTATAAACCTGCCCAAACAAAACCTTTATGTATTAACCATAAAATAAAAATATCTCCAGCAGCTATTATAAGATAATATGCTATAATACAAATACCAACAATTATAAAAGTTGAATATTCAACAAATTTTGTTAAAAATTCAGTTAAATACCATTCTATATCATATAAGAATCTTTTCATATTTCCTCCATTGTTGATATAGGTAATATAACATAAAAATTTTAAATGTCAAGTAGTTTATTGTAAAATTATTGCTGTTGGCTATTAATTATTCAGGAATACAATATAAAACACCTGTTTCTTGAGTACTAGGTAAAGTTGTAACCTTTTGAATCTTATTATTTAAAGATGTTACAGTAGCATAATCAGAAGCAGTTTCTCCAGCCATTGAACCTAATGATGCTACTTTATTACTTACTACAGAAGTTCCATTAACTTTAACGTCATCAACTTTACCAAATGAATTTTTATCATATGTTGTTTGAGCTCCACTACCATCTGTACCATAAACTCTATTTGCTGTTGAAACTTTGTCAACTTTTTTACCTTCAGCAGTTGTTGCCCTTGAAACTTCATTTGCTAAGTTAGTTGTTAAAGTTCCTTCAGCAGTTGTTGCTCTTGTAATTTCATTTGATAAATTTGTTGTATTTGTATCTGTATGAGAATCAACTTCATTGATAGCACTTACAAGATTTGTCTTTGAATCAGTAGTAAGATTACTTAATGTACCTTCAACTCCAGTTGCTCTAGTTTTTTCATCGGCAATTAACTCTTGTAAGTCAGTAATAGCTTGACCAATTTCTTGAGTAATTGTTTGATGTAAATCATCTAAGTCTTCTTGTATAGCATCAATATTATCTTGTAATGTTTGAAGATTAGCAACAAGGTTATTAATTCGTGTTTGAGGTATTAAGAAATTAGTTGGCATTTATTATCCTTAACTTTCTGGAATACAATATAATGTTGAAGCATCTGGAGATGAAGGTAATGCTGAAACTTTTTCAATCTTAATGTAATTGTTTAAATTAGCTACCTTATTAGTAACAATACTTGTTCCATTAACCTTTACATCATCAACTTTACCAAATGAATTTTTGTCATAAGTTGTTTGAGCTCCATTACCATCCGTACCATAAACTCTATTAGCAGTATTAACTCTCATAACAACATTGTTTTGAATGTTTGTTTGAAGAGTTTCTAAAGTAGTTACTAAATCTTTGATACGATTTTGTGGTATTAATGTACTTGTAGGCATTATTTTCTCCAAGATATTCTATGAAGATATTTATCTTCAAATATTGTGTTTGAAGAATCAATAAATATTAACATCAAAGGGAATATCTAATGTCATTGTATTTTAATGGTTCAAAAATTAAAGATAGAAGTTCATATGGTTTGAGATTCGATAACTCAAACATTATTAAAGCATATTTTAATGGTTCTCTTGTTTATGAATATTCTCCTTATGATGATGATACACAAATATATTATGCTTCACCAGCTAGTTATTCTGCAACATTGAAAAAAGGTGTTTATCAAATAGCACTTGGTTCAGGTCAATGTGGTTCTTGGCAATCTGGTGTTACACCAAGACCTCCAACAGCATGGTACACAAGTAGAGGTGGTGGTTCATTTGTTGAATTAATCTTTTATAATCCAGTTGACCAAGCTATTGAAGTAAGTGCTCCTAATGCAGCTTCTGCTTATTTTAATTTAGGTGGAACAAGAATGATAACCTGTAATGCACAAACTGGTAATAGTGCTTCTGGTGGAACTTATTCTATTAATACATCTGGTTTAGACATTTTACAAACTATTAAAGCAAGTAATGGTGCTAGTGGGGGTACTGGTGCTTGGTCTGCTCCAGCTGTTGGTTCTGTATCTAATTATGGAAGTTGGGGTTCAAGTTCTAATACAAATGGTGGTTGTAGATTAGTTTTCAAACGTTTGAGTAGATAATAATTAAAAATATATTTTTAAGCAGTGCGTTTAAAAATGTTTACAACATACGCAGGTGGTTGAACTGTAGTTGAGTTTCCGTAAATAGAATTAGAAGAAGAAAGATTTATCCAGTGAGTACAGTAATGTCCTCCAGAACCACCATTTGTTCCACAATTATTGTTTACACTACCTGTACCTATACCATTTACAGTACCTTCATTAACAGAACCATATCCATAAGTACCAAAACTACCTGTAATAACATTAGGTAACCCTGGTTCAATAGTTGTTCCTGCATTATGACTTGAATCGCTTCCTTGTAATACTCTTCCTTCTGAAACTTTTGTCCAAGTACTACCTGAAATTAGTGTTGATAATGGACAAGTTGAAGCTGTTGTAATATAAGTACTTCCTACTGGGTATAAAGTACCAAGAATATCGGTTATACAATTTCTTACATAAGATGTTGTCGCTATTTTGGTGGAGTTATCGGAAGTGGCTGGTGTAGGAGCTGAAGTAAATATGTTTTTATTTGCATCATATCCAATTGATAATTGTTGACCATTTGTTGCACCAGATGTCGGTTCAAATACTTGCAAATTTAAAGATGACCTTCCGTTTGGGTCATACTGATGGTAGATTTGAGCCATTTTATTAGCTTGAGCAGGTCCATTTTTATCAAGAACAGTTCCAAACCACCCATATAATGTACTTGTTGGAGCTGTACCTTTACTTATACCTGAATATTGCATGTTAAGATTAGGTTGAGTCATCTTTATTGTTGGTGTATCTGTAAACGTCTTAACTCCAGCAATTGTTTCATTACCAGTCGTATGAACACATCCATTAAATGTTGTTGATAGGTCTTTGATACGATTTTGTGGAATAAGACTTAAATCTGCCATAAAATGCTCCTAAATTGTATACTTCATTGATATTTATTAAATATCAATGAACCATTTAATTCAATGGTTAAGAAATATTTGGAGAATATTAAATGGCAACAGATTTATCACTTATCCCACAAAACAGAATAGTAGAATTAGTTAGTAAACTATCTTCAATTGATAGTAGTATTTCAACTATTAATACAAATATTACAACTAATAATAACAACGCTGTTCATAAAAGTGGTAATGAAACAATTGCTGGAACTAAAACATTTACAAATACTCCAATATTTACAGCCGATACATATGTTCAAAAATCTGGAAATTTTGGTGCTTTACATATTAAAAATACTAACTATGATTATTTAACAAATCCATCTGCTGTACAGTATCAACATATTGTATGGAAAGATAAAAATAATAAAGATATGAGTTATGTTCAACAACATATTAATACAGATGGTACAGTTTCTTTTTATAATGTTGCTTCAAATTATAAAACTGATGGAACTAGAGTTAATTGTGCATTAGGTACTCATGTAAATAGAGCAGGTTCTATATGGACTTCAGCTCCAACCCCAGCTACCTCCGATAATTCTACCAAAATAGCCACTACAGCTTATGTACGAAATCAAAATTATGTTCCTCAATCAAGTTTAACTGAAGCTAAAGTTGTTATCACAACATATATTAATGGTACGTCTTGGTACAGAGTTTGGTCTGATGGTTGGATTGAACAAGGTGGTATTTGTGAATCTCATCAATATAATACAACATTACAACAAGTTAATTTTTTAAAAGCATATAAAAATACAAATTATATGGCTATAACTTGTGCTGGTCCAACTACTAATCAAATATGGCAAATTGCTACTCGTATTGCAATTAAAACAACAACAGGACTAGATATTCGTGGTGGTCATAATAGTGATAATGCTTATACTGGTCAATGTGCTTGGTATTGTGCTGGTTATTAGGAGTATCTAATGAAAGTTTTTAAAGGAACACAAGATAATACTAATGTTATAACAGCTATTCCAAGTCCATTTACATTAGAATTTAAAGAAGGTAGCTGGACACAACAAGTTTTAACTGAAAATGGAACAATGGGTGGAAAATATTTTGCTACAAGCACTTCTTCCACATATAATTCAGAATATCCTTATTTAGCATTTGATGGTAAAGATACTACTCAATTTACTTTAAACGGTAATACTGGAAATATTACCATTTATTTTCCAAGACCTTTAAAAATTACAAATGTTAATATTATGAATGGTAAAGATTCAGGTTATGTTAGACCTATTAGTTCAGGAGTAGTTTCTGGGTCTGATAATAATTCATCTTGGACTCAAATTACAACATTTACAAATAGTGTTACTTCTGTCAAAGGAACTTGGAATATAAATATGTCAAGTAATACTAAATTTTATAAGTATTATAAATTTGATTTAGTTGGTGATGGAAGTTATGCTCGTATAACTAAAATGACTATTACAGCCACATCAATGAATAATCTTACATTAAAATCTGGTTCAAAAGTTTATGTTCCAAATGGGTTTAATGGTAGTACACCTATATTTAATGAAATAACATTAACAGCAGATAAATCTCAAACTATTAATGACAAAAATGTAAGACCATTTTTTTATAGAAGTGCTCAAGATACGTTTCAAGCATTTGGTACTCATACATCAGGAACTGGTCCTTCAACTACATCTGGTAATGAAGTAGTATATAGAACAGATTTAAATAAAATTGAATTATATACTAATGGAGCTTTAGTTACACAAGGTTTATCTCTTCCAGTTTGTACAGCAATAGGCACACAATATATTAATGAAACTTTTAATGGAATTGGATATATTGGAAATTATTTTTTTGCTTTACCTCATGTTAAAGGAAATATACCAAATGGATTTAATAGCAATGGTACAAATAAAGTAACAAAATTTGATTACAGTACGGTATTAATGAGAGTTACTGATTCTGATTGGTATGGTAAATCATCACAATTACGATTTTGGGAAAATGAAATTGCATATGGAACTGTTCCATATGATAGAAGTACAAATTATAATAGAATATCTATGCCTGATGGAGGAGTTAGAGCATGTGTAAATAGTGGAAATGTAACTATTGATGCTAATGGTAAAGTAACAGCCATATCTCAACCATCTGTTAAATCAGCAACAATGGATTCATATAGAGTTCATGTTAATGGTAATGTTTATAGTGTAATGAATTTATAATTATTATTTTCCAATATTTCATAATATCATTTTTTGGTAAATATCATTATATGATGGAGATTTATCAATGACACAAGATACTAGAAAGAAAAAACTCATTGTCAATAAATTGACAACACAACAATATTTGGATGCGTTAGAAGATGATTTAATCAATGACGATGAATTATATATGACAACTGATTCTCCTTTAGTATATGATGTAAAGGTTAATGGAACATCTGTTATTTCAAACAATGTTGCCAATATTACTTTAGGAACAATGGCAACAGAATCTACTTCTGATTATTATACTAAAACACAAGCAGATTCAACATTTGCTGATATAGAAGTTGAAACAACTAAGGTTGACAAAGTGTCAACAGCAAATAAAGTCTATGGTACTGATTCAACAGGTGCTCAAACAACTTATGATAAAAATTCATTTGGACAAGTTGATGATGTTAAAGTTGGAACAACATCTGTTGTAAGTAATAAAGTAGCAACATTGGGAACAATGGCTGGAGAAAGTGCTTCTGATTACGCTTTGAAATCAACAGTTGATAATCACATTGCAGATACAAGTAATCCTCATAGTGTAACAGCTGCTCAAGTTGGTTTAGGTAATGTTAATAATACAAGTGATGCTAACAAACCAGTAAGTACAGCTCAACAAGCTGCTTTAGATACTAAAGTTGATAAAGTAAGTACTGCTTCAAAAGTTTATGGTACTGATTCAACTGGTGCTCAAACAACTTATGATTACAATGCTTTAGGTAAAGTTGATGATGTTAAAGTAGCTGGAACATCTGTTGTAACAAATAAAGTAGCTAACCTTGGAACAATGGCTTCTGAAACAGCTTCTAACTATTACAAGAAAACAGATTTAGCAAGCATTGCAACAAGTGGTTCTTGGAATGATTTAAGTAATACACCAACAACAATTTCTGCTTATGGAATTAATGATGCTTATACTAAGACAGAAATTGATGGTAAACTTTCTGGTGCTATGCACTTTAAAGGAACGGTTGCAACTGTTGCTGCTTTACCTTCATCTGGACAACAAGTCGGTGATATGTATAATGTAACAGCAAGTGGTGCTAACTATGCTTGGGATGGAACTCAATGGGATAAGTTATCTGAAAATGTTGATTTAAGTGGTATTTACACAAAGACAGAAGTTGATACTTTATTAGATGGTAAAGAAGATACAATTTCAGATTTAGCAACAATTCGTTCTGGTGCTGCTTTAGGTGCAACTGCTTTACAACCAAATACAGCAATTACAGCAGCAACTCATACAAAAATAACTTATGATGCAAATGGTTTAGTAACAAGTGGTACTGATTTATCTGCTTCTGATATTCCTTCATTAACTTTGAGTAAAATTACTGACGTTACTGCAACAGCTGCTGAAGTTAATGTATTAGATGGTATTACAGCAACAACAGCAGAATTGAATATTTTAGATGGTGTTACTGCTGATGCTTCTGAAATCAATATCTTAGACGGTGCAACATTAACAACTACAGAATTAAACTATGTTGATGGTGTTACAAGTAATATTCAAACACAATTAAATAGTAAACAGTCAACATTAGTAAGTGGAACTAACATTAAAACCATTAACTCAACATCATTGTTAGGAAGTGGTGATGTATCTGTTCAACCTACACTTGTTTCAGGAACAAATATCAAAACTATCGGCGGTAATAGTTTGCTTGGTAGTGGAAATATTGATTTTCCAACGGTAGATTCTGCACTTAGTACTTCAAGTACAAATGCTGTTCAGAATAAGGTTGTAACTAATGCGTTAGATGGTAAACTTGACGGATTCATTTTACGTTTCTATGGTAAATGGACTGGTGGTGTTCATGCTGTAAATTTTGTGACAATTGACTATTCTGAATGTAACAGTGAAAACGGTGTATTTATTAAATTTAGTATGGTAAACTCACACGGCAATGGTCAGGCTGGTAAATTTTTACAAGACGTTGTTTTGAATGTAAAATATACTGGTGAAGTTGCAGGAACGTTATATAGATATTTTGCCGTTCCTATTGACCAAGCAAGTAGTGAATATTATGGCTCTCACTATTATGGTGATGTATTTTGGGTAAATGATACAACAAATAAAATTGTTAACTTTTATGTATTGATGCATCAATTTTCTTATACGTCTCAATCACCATATTTTAGATTAAATGCTAGTACAAAAGGTGTTATAACACAAGCATCAGCTGGAGGTGCATCTGAATATAGTTCTGGTACAAGAGTTTGGGCAACTATAAATTGGTTTGAAACAGACCAAACATATAGTGCTACATCCGCAAAACCACAATCTGGTGTTGCTGTTGCGATTGCTATTAACGGAAAGCAAGATACTTTAGTTAGTGGAACTAATATTAAAACAGTTGGAGGAAACAGCTTATTAGGAAGTGGAAATATTGATTTTCCTACCGTAGATTCTTCTCTTAGCACGTCAAGTACAAACGCTGTTCAGAATAAAGTTATAACATCAGCATTAAATGGTAAACAAGAAACATTAGTTTCTGGAACAAATATCAAGACAATCAATAATAATTCTATTCTTGGAAGTGGAAATATTGATATTGACTCTTTACCAAGTCAATCGGGTAAATCAGGAAAATATTTAAAAACTGATGGTACTGATGCTAGTTGGGAAACTGTTTATGCTATGGTTATAACAGATTATACAGTTTGAGGTGAAAAATGGCAAAATTATATTTAGGAAATAGAGAAATAACACCTTCAATTTATACAATTGGAAGTGGAAGTGGAAGTGGAAGTGGTGAAAAATATGGTGCCAATATTAATACATTTTTAGGTAATATTGATTCAAATGGAATATTACAGAATCCAACCGAACAAAGTGATTTAGTTTTTACTGGTGTAAAAGGTATTTCGGATGCAGACCTTTTTTATGAAAGATTTTCATCATTAAATATAAAAAGTGTTACATTTCCTGATTTAAAAAATTTAAAACAGACATTTAAATATATGTTTATTAAATGTACAAATTTAACATCTGTATCTTTTCCATCTTTAGAAGATATAACAGATAATGGAGGTTTACAAAATACTTTTAGTGATTGTACAAATTTAACATCTGTATCTTTTCCTAATTTAACAACCATAAACAGTGCTGGTACTGGAACAGGATATGGATTAAATTATGCTTTTAATGGTTGTACAAGTTTAGAAACAATAAGATTTCCTTCTTTAGAAACTTTAGAAGGAAGACAAGGATTAAATTATGCTTTTAATGGTTGTACAAGTTTAGAAACTGTATATTTTCCTAATTTAAATAGTTTAACTAAGAATGTTTTAGGGTCAGGATTATGTAATACCTTTAATGGTTGTGTTGCGTTAACAGATGTATATTTTAATTCTTTAAACACAACATCATTTAATAATGAAGTGAATTATTATTGGCAATTTAATAATATGTTATCAAATACTGGAACATCTGTTACTCATACATTGCATTTTCCATCAAATCTTGAAAGTACAATCTCAAATGTAGTAGGTTATCCACTGTTTGGGGGTACAAGTGGTTATGTTGTTTTAGCTTATGATTTACCAGCAACTTTTTAGGAGACGGAAATGTTTATAAGTAAGTGTTATAAATATAAACAAGATAGTATTATTTATGTTGGAGGAATAGTTCCTAAAAAATCAACTATTTTGGAAACAATGGATATTCTTAATGCTGAAAAAGGATATAAATTAAAACGTATCGGTGATGAAAAAATATTAGGAAATTCTATTTGGTTACGAAATGGAGATGTTCAAGAAAATTATATTGAAGTAGAGGAGTCAATAGATGACAACAACAACTAATGTAGAACAAGTTAAATTAAATGTGATGACACAAGCACAATATGATTCTGCTACAAAAAGTTCTACTGAATTATATATGGTAACTGATGCAAAAATTTCTACTTCTGATATAATGGGATTAGCAACAGTAGCAACATCTGGTTCATATAATGATTTGTCAAATAAACCAACAATACCTACTGTAAATGATGCAACATTAACAATACAAAAAAATGGAACTACGGTTAATACTTTTACTGCTAATGCTTCAAGTAATGTAACAGCTAATATAACTGTTCCAACTCAATCTAGTGATATTGGAGCTCAAGAAGAATTAGTTTCTGGAACAAATATTAAGACAGTTAATGGAACAAGTATTTTAGGAAGTGGTGATTTAACAACTGGTCAAAAACACATAGGTGGAACACAACCTTTATCTGGAGCTGCTTTGTTGGCTAATCAACTTGTTTATATCAATACTAATAAGGTTTATCCATCAACAAATGAAACATTGAGTATTGAACCTTCTTTTGGATTACAATTATGTTCGTCAGCAATATCAAATAATACTGAAGTTACTTCAGATAAATTACTTCAAAAAGCATCTGTAATAGATTTGACAAATATTCCACACGATACTTTAGAAAAAGGAGACCCTTGTTATTTTCGTTGTGTATTAAATAATTCTATGATACAGTCTGACAATTATGTAGCAACATCAATGTTAGCTGGATATACTTGGTATTATATTGGTATAGCTCAATCTTCTACTGCTATTAATTTTGACACAACACAATCATTCTTTATCACATTAAACTCAACTGGTAAAATTACTCATATCAATGGTAAAGAAGTTGGTGGAAGTGGTTCTGGTGGTTCATCTTCTAAACGTGTTGTTGAATCATTTACAGCAACAGCTAATCAAACAACATTTACAGTAACTAATCAAATAGTCTCTAAAGATTATGTTTCAGTAAACGTTGATAACGTTGAATTGACTGATGCAGCTTATTCATTATCAAATGATGGTATGTCAGTAATATTAGGAACTGGAGTTGCTGCCGGAGCATTAGTTGACATCAAATATTTTACTGATATTACTTTGGCTGATAGTGGTGCTACTTTTACTCCAACAGTTTCTAAGAGTGGTTATACAACAACAATGTCTTGGAGTAATGATAGAAGTTTACCAAATCCTTCAACTGTAACAATTACAGATGGTGTTATTTATACTCCTTCTCAAAGTAAATCTGGTTCAGCAGCAGTTATTTCTTGGACAAATAACCAAGGAAAAACAAATCCAGCAAACGTTACATTATATGATGGTGTAACATTTACTCCTAGTGTTTCTGTAAATCAAACAGCTCAAACAGCAACACTTTCTTGGACTAATGATGGTGGTAAAACAAATCCAAATCCTGTTACAATTTATCTTGGTAATGATAATACAACACAACGATATGTTGAAAAATTTACAGCAACAGCTAATCAAAAGGTCTTTAAAGCATCAAGGGATATTATATCTAAAAACGTTCTTTCTGTAAACGTTGATAACTCAGAGTTATTAAATGATGGTTTTACATTAGGTACAGATAAGAAAACAGTTACATTAAATGATGGTTGTGCAGCTGGAGCTATTGTTGAGTTAAAATATTTCCATAACTTAATTATGGCTCAAGATGGTAATACTTATACTCCTCATGTTTCTAAGAGTAATTATACAACAACTCTTTCTTGGACAAATGATGGTGGATTGACAAATCCAGCAAATGTTAATATTCTTGATGGTGTTATATATACTCCTGCTGTAACAGCAACAACTGGTGGTTATAATTTATCTTGGACAAATAATCAAGGAAAGACAAATCCTTCAACCGTCTTTATAAATAACATATATGCTGTTGGTGCTTGGGCTTCTGCTTCAACTTATAAGACTGGCAATATGGTTACTTATGAAGACACTAATTATCAATATGGTTATATTGCTAAGCAAAATGTTCCAGCTGGAACAGCTTTAACAAATACAACATATTGGACAAGAGCATATGCTATTTCTAAAACATACATAGCAGCAACTATTGTTGATTGGGGCGAATAATGGCATTATATGTGGGTAGTACAAAATTAAGTGATAGATTTTATTTGGACATTAGAAGCAATGCTTTACCAGAAAGTGAGTTTATTGCTTATCTTGGAAATACTTTGACAACATTCAATGCTCCAAATTCAATTGTATGTTTACGAGAAAGTTGCTTTGAAGGAAGAACTGCTTTACAAAATGTTAAAATAAGTGCTTCTATAAAGGAACTAAAAGATAATTGTTTTAAGGGTTGTACTGGTCTTAAAAAGGTATGGTTGCCTTGTTCTTGTATTAAAGTTTCTTCAACAGCTTTTAATGGGGTTCCTTCAACTTGTAAGATTTATACAGACTCATTAATTGATGCTCCTTATTGGGTAAGTGGATGGAAAGGTTCTGCTACAGTTGTATATGGTTCAACAGAAAATGCTTATAATAATGCTTAAAAGGAAGTTGTAATGGCTTTGTATTTAAATGGTCAGTCAGTAAAAATAGCAATGGTTAAATATAACCATAATGATTATGAGAAAGTATTAGCAGGTGATGAAAATGTTGCAGTAACAGTTCCTTCATCAGCAACTCCTATTACAAATGCTTTAAAAGGGTGTAAAAAGACAACCGTTAATTATTCAGGAAGTGCTACAGGAAAACCTTGGGGAGCAACAACTACTTAACTAATCCAAGTTTTGTTCCAGACTTATTAATCGTTAAACATTGATGACGATTTCCTGAAGTCTTATATGAAACATGAACCCAACCAGAGTTTATATCATTTTTTAAGTTATCACAGTATTCAAGAATAAGTTGGTCAAAATCCATATGTTCTCTGATATAGCAAGCTAAATCATAATTGCTTACTCCCATTATTTCAATATCAGCAGCTTGACCATTACAATGTTGAGATGTTTTAGCTCCACCTACTGCAACATTTAATTCTGGACAACGATAACAAGAGTTTATAACAATAGGTTTTCCTATCTTATCTCTTAATGGTTGAAGAACCTTTTCACAAAGAGTTACCATATTCTTATAATGTTCTTCAGAAGGTTGATTTTTAATACCTTTTTTAGAAGCGGTAGCAGAATAAGTTAATTCGGCTAAAGTAAAGTTCTTTGTGATTTGATTTTCCATAACAAACTCCTTATTTTCCAATGTTTTTGAACTATTCGGAAATTCCGAATAGTTGGTAATTACAGTAGGTTCAATTTTAACTTGTGTAACCTCTTGTTTTCCAAATATTTTTTTCAATATGTCTAATAACCATTTCATACCAATATTTATAAATTAACTCTTGACAAACTAAAATTGTTATGATATATTGACAGCAACGATAAGAATGAAAGAGAGAGCAATATGTCATATAAATTTGATTTTGAATTAGAAAAAGCAAAGGAATTTCAATGGGATTCTAATACATCATTGTTTATTGATACAATTGAACAAGATACCATTGATAATAAAATACATTGGTATAATAGTGTTGACAATCTTCAAAAATATGAGATTGCTAATTACTATGCTTTATATACATATAAAGGAATTAAATATTCTTTAGTTCTTTCAAATGATGAATTTGAAGGATGGTTTTTAAGAATATCCGAATATGATGGTAAGGAAAAGGTTGTTCTAAAAGAATTTGATGAATGGTATTATGGTAAAGAATTAAAGGACCTAAAAACATGTGTTGAGAGAAAGTTAGGAATTGCTAAATCCAAAACTGTTTCAGTATATGATTATACTGGAGCTCCTTGGAATGTTCCTAATAAATCTGAAACTAAATGGTCAGCAACAAGACATTTAACTGCTCGTGGAATAAAGGCTGAGAAGAAATTAGAAAATGTTTCATTTGAATATGAAATGGAAGTGTTAGGAGAATAAGACAATGGAAGTAAAATTACTAGAGGATAAAAGTAATCGTAAAAAGATGAATGTAACTAATGCTGAAACTTGTCTTAACTGGCTTAAATATTATACTAGAAGCGGTGAAATTGTTTGGAATGATTATTCTAAGTATGAAAAGGGTTATGAACTTTATACTTGGAGACATGATGAAGCAAAATGGTCAGTATTTCTTTATACATATTACAATGAAAAAGAAGACCCTGAAAAAGAAGTCATTAAACTTTTAATAAATGTTGAAGACCAATATTTCGTATTTGGTAAAGAGTATGAGCAAGATTTATACTTCTTATATAACAGTATGACAACCATTCAAGATGTTGACAATGGGTATATTGATACTACTTATGAAGAAGTTGATGATGGAAAACCATTTGAATTTACGGTAAACGTCAATTATGATTTTGAAACTCTTGGAGCATAAATACTTTATATTAAGTATTTTACGAGAGTTAAAAAATGACAGATTTATCAAATGTTCCAATAGACACTAATTTTATGCTTTCTATATGGAATGATGTTAAGGAATTTGGGCCAAGTTTTTGGGCATTTATCATATTGTTTACTTTTGTTTCTTATAAAGAACATTTGGTAAATTGGTGTAATGCTTTATTAGACCTTTTTATTCGTAATAAACATACATTGAAATTTAATGCTAAACAATTGATTAAACATCAAATATTTAGAGACTTAAATTATTGGTTAAAAACTGGTATTAAAGCTATTCAGATTAAATCTGCTATTCATAAAGAGGATGAAGAAGATTATATCAAGAATAAGGAGAAGATGGCTAAGGAAGTTATTCGTATTAATTTTGAAACTACCCTAGAATCTTTGACTAAATTTTTGGAAGAGAATGATTTAGATAATATGGATGAAGAGGTTGCTTGTGCTTATTTAATGGATTGTTTGACCAAAAATGATATAACTGTTCGTCAAAGATATATTGAAAGAGGTATTTCTGATAGATTTATCCATAAGTTTTCTGTTATTAATAATATGGGTGAGCAAATTATATTTGCCGCTGTCAAAAACATTTTCCATAAAGGTTCTGATTTAAATACTCCTACTAAGATGTACTTAGCATTTAATACACTTGATGGTTACTTGAATGTTATTTTTAACAATATGGCTGAAACCATTGATACAATTAATGGAGATTTAAAAAGTGAAACATTTGATGGAGAACCAATGTGTCGTTCATTTAAAGTTAAAATGAAACCTCCTCATCCAACATATACAATGATAGTTGAAGAAAAATTGGAAGAATTAATGACTTTAATGTATGGCTCAAGAATTAATGTTATTAAATATTATGACCATGATGGTTCTAAATATCACTCAAGCATTTATGAAGTTGTTCGTAAAGGTGTTACAAGTGAAATAATGAGTCTTCAAGATATTTGTGATGATGATGAAAAAAATGTCTTGCATGTAATGGAAAAGAGTGGTATAATAGCTGCAAAGATAAACAAATTTGATGGTAAGACTTTGGAGAGATTTATTACTAGAGGTCTTAAAGGAATAATTATTGCTCCTATATATAATGATAATATTATTGATGGAGCATTAGTAATAGATTATCTTTCTGAACAATCATTTGATAAAGCAATGTCTTTTAATGATTTGGATGAAAAGGTTAAAGAATATACTGATTTCTTATCTCCTTATATTGTCTATCATAAAGAAGAAAAGTAGGTGAACAATGGCATTTATTGATAATCCTGTTATAAAACCAGTGCTAAATAAATTCAATGAAGAATTGGTTGAATATGAACCACTAGGTATTCAAAAAAATTCTTTAGCATTAATGGTTAATGGGTCTATTGTAACAACTATAATAGATAAAATATGTATTAAGCCAACACATCAATTAAATTGGATAGAAAATAGAGAACCAAATGAAGTAAGAGAATATGGATTGTGTTTTATGAGAACAATTGGTCATAAACAAGGACTTTGGTCATCAATGAAAACAATAGTATATATTGATAGTCTTGGTAAAATATGTGTTAAGTGGTTTAATAATGATGATTGTGTAGGAACTATTCCTTATTTTACACAACGAAGAAAGTATTGGGTATTAATTCGTACTGAAGGTACAAATGTTAAGGTTAGTTATTCTTTAGATAATAAAGAATTCGTAGAGATAGCTAATATTAATTCTCAATGGGAAGATGATTACTATGTATCATTTGCTGGTGAAACAATAAAAGGTGCTCAATGGTTTATTGATGAATGCTTTATAAGAGTTAATTCACAAGTTGTCTGGAAAGGTGGAAGAAATATTATCAGATTGAATCCTGGTCTTATTTTAAATGATTTTAAAAATAATTCCTATCATTCAGATGTTTATATAACTATTCCTGTGATGTATAATGAAGAAACAAAATTAACACAACTTGGTTCTTATATACATATTAACAAGAGTTATGATAGGGTATATTTTTCTGACTATGATGGTAAAAAGGATTTAGCATCTATTGAAAAAATTAAAGAAAGCAGACATACTGGTATATTGTGTGCTTCTGATGATGATAGATTAATGGTATATGTTGACGGAGAACCTTATGAAGAAGTATTTAAACCAGTTGCCAAAATAGTTTCTATTGAAGAAGATGGTACTCCAAATATACAAGTATTTCAAGGAGAATAGATGGTTAAAATTCTTGGAAATGTTCTCAAAGTAAATTCAATAGATGTATTTCCAACAACAGTTGGTCATGATGATAGTTATTTAAGAGTTAATAATTCTGAATCATCTTATGAATTAGTTGATACTGAAACTGTTAGACAAGAAGCTCCAACTAATGATGATTATTGGTCATCAAGATATGGTTCTGAATCATTAATAAATGTTGGTATAAATGAAAGATGTGATGAATCATTACGTTATTCATTGAATTGTATTCCTGCTCCTTCAATGATTTTTTCATCAATGTGGACAAGTAATGCTAATCAAACTTATCCTTTTGAAATAGGTTCAGAAGGAGTTTATTCAAAAGGTATCTATGTGTTTGAATTTAGTGTTCTTCCAAATACTTCTCAAACCATTCAAATACACATTGAAGATAATAATGGCGACAGATATTTAATTCAAGAATTTTCAACTAGTGGGGAAGAATATTTTAAAACTAGAAGCACTTATATTGGTGTTGATTTTAAGAAATGGTTTGTACAAGTAATTAATGGTGGAAATGTTGCATCTTTAGGTAATATTGGTATGTATAAATATAACCATACTCAAACAACCATTGAGTTTGAAGAAGATTGGAATATTGTTTTCGGTAATGGTATAAAGAAACATTTTGAAACACTTCCTTCAGTAGAAATTATAAGAGAAAGTCCTTATGAAGATTGGTATGACCTTATTTGTTCTGATTATTCATTTGGTGAACAGCATTATAATTGTTTTGTGAGAGAAGATGGAACAACTTATGTTTCAACCAATGATTTTGTAAGAAGTTCAGTTGAACCAAAGAATCCTACAGATGATATGAGATGGATTGATACAGCACAACTTCCTATTAGAAGTTATCGTTGGGATAATGGTTGGAAAAGATGTTCAGATGTATTATTATTCTCATTTTCAATGATAGACCAATTTGACATTTGTTACAATATTTGTCTTGAGCCAGATTATTATAATGGAACTCATATCTATCAGCATACTTATTGGTATTATGAATCTCCATTAGTTAAACAAGGAGAGTCAGTAATTCTTTCTCATAACCTTAATATTCAAGAATGTGAACGATTTAAAGGAATCGTTGAAGAAGACCCTTCAATAAAGGTTTGGTTAGGAAAGAATAAATTAGGATTTATTGCTCCTCAAAATGGTGCTTATACTGTTAGAATAGAGGTGTTATCATGATGAAGATTAAACCTGAAGTAGAATATAAATTTCAAGAAGGGTTACCAGAATATAATGAGGTAAAGGTTGCTTTTCTTAAATCAGATGAATTAAACACTTATAGAACATTGTCATTAGAGGAAGTTAAACAAGAACTTGGTACTGACACATTATTACCATTGGACACAAGTGAGTTAAGGAGACTAAATGGTTAGATTGAAGAATACTACCTCTTGGAAATCAGTTGATGATATTCTTGAACCAAAAGAAAAAGGTGATTATGTTGGTATGTCTAATAATAGACCAGTAATCGTTAATAGAGATGAATTCTTGACAAGAATTTCTAGTATTAAATGTCAAGATAATTGTCTTAATTCTTGTTCAAGCCCATTTATAATACCTTTTGGATTAATAGGAGAATCTGAAACAATAACTATTGACCCAATGAAAGTAGGTAATATTGAGTTAAAAGAGACCATAACTAAGTCATTAAGAGGATTATTTCAAGAAGGTAATAATAATGGTTGTAAAGATGAAACATATTCTAAATGGAATCAACCAATAATGGATTATTATGAAACTAATCTTGGTGAATGTTCTCAAACTTCTGGAATAATGATTAATGAAGCATGGAAAGCAATGAATGGTGTATTTAATGCTAAAGAAGATGGTTGGAAATCAGAAGGTTTAACAACAACTTGGCAATTCAAGTCAGTAATCCCATTTATCATTGAATCAATCATCTTTACTAATACTGATGATGAATATAAATCAAAATTGATAACAATACAAACAGATAGTGATACATTAAGAGCAGACTATTATATGAATGTCGATAACCTTGGTAAATCATATCTTTTAATAGAGCCTTCTAAACGTAAAGAATCTGATACTTTGAATATTGTTTCAAGTAACTATAATAATAAAGGTGGCTTCAATGAAGTTGAAATTAATGCTTTGACAAAATATGTTCAACAAGATTCTTCTTATAATGTATTCTTAATAAGTGATGGACAAAAAGTTGATGTATTATTATCATATGATGAAAAGCCAATTCTTCCAGAAGGTTTCACTGAATATGAATTTGTAAAAACTGTTTATACAGCACAAGATGCTATTGCTTTAGAAGCAACATATGGTGATAGACTTAAATTTAATACTGAAGAAATGC
>Ga0247609_10001408_pt1 | contig 28819 bp, 33 predicted proteins | sample 172DNAGHGlowgp2_FD_193487 | JGI IMG/M metagenome (GOLD analysis project Ga0247609, IMG submission 193487) | Sheep rumen microbial communities from Palmerston North, Manawatu-Wanganui, New Zealand - 1728 DNA GHGlow gp2 | ecosystem: Host-associated > Mammals > Digestive system > Stomach > Rumen ... | reverse complement strand
TAATTCTAATATGATTAATAGAGTTATTTTTGCTATAATATAGTATAAGAGATTAGGAGGTGAAGATATGTTTGCTAAAGAACTTAAAGTTGTTGAATTATTATTAAACTATTTAGATAGTCGTGGTAATTTATCTTCTTTGATAGAAGAAAACTTTGATTCTGAAGAAGAATTTTTATCAAGTAAGATTAATTTATTTAATTTGATATCTATTAATAGCATCTTATCTTTAAATCCTAATTTTACAGATAAAGATATAGATTCTATAGTTAATAAGATTCAAATATTGTCTAATCCTAAAGGCTTAGATAATAGAATGGTATATGATAATATAATTGATTGTTTAAGAAAAGGTTTATATCTTTTTGATAAAGATAATAATGTTGTTTTAAAGAATGATAATATAAAAGTGATAGCTAATTTTAATTGGTTATATTATTTGGTATCTATTTCTAAAAAGAATACTTTTTTAAGAGTTTTATTGTTTAATAAAAACGAAGAAATGGATATTCATGATGAAAAAAGTTTACTTAACTATTTGTATAATACAAAAATGTTTTTAATTGGTTTATTAGGAAAACAAAATAAACTAAATATGGTTTATAATCATGCTGTAATTAATACAAAAGGAATGCTTTTTGGTAGAAGTAAAATAAAAACTCATAAAATAAGAGATATTTTATATCGTAATATACCTAGAGATGTTAAAACCAATATATCTAAATATGATTTTAGTAATTATTCAATGTTTGTAGAAAAAGCTAAAAGAGGCAGTTTTTATGATAAAACATTAAATGAACAAAAAAAGATGATTGAAGCATGGATATTGGAAGATGAATCTGTTAGTATAGAGGATAATATTAATCTTAGTAAATTAATAGTATTATTAGATGGAAAAAAGAGCTTTGAAGAAATATCTGAATTAGTAGATGTTAACAAGTGCTTTGCTAGTTTATTTAGAATCTGTATGTATATTTTGGCTAATATGGATGTTGATTATGGTAAGTTGTATTTTAGCAAAATTAGAATAAAAAATTATGTTGATAGTGATATGGTTGTTAATTATTCTGATTTGAAGGGAATAATAAGAGAAATCAATTCTAAAAGATATAATGAAGATGAGGAAGAGTTAAGAGATAGTATAAAAAGAAATATAGTTTCTTGTAACGAGCATAGAACTGATAAAGATGATTTTGAAATTGTTAAGTGTTATAAGAAAGTTCGATTAACAATAGATGAGTTTATAAAAAGAGAAAAAGAATTATTAGAATTGGGAAGAAAAAGAAATACTCTTCAAAATATTATTCATTATAAAAAAACTAATTCTCCAGTAGATTTAGCATTTGACAATGATAAAATATTAGAATTGTTAGAAATTGCTGATAGTGATGGAAGAATATATGTAGATTCCAAAACTGGTGATATTAATATAGATATTAATGATAAAGAAATGGGAATGAATGTTTTTAGGGCGGTTGTATCTATTGATGATTTTATATATTTTGTTGAGTCATGCAATGAAGAATTAAATTCGCACTATTCTATTCAAAAAGTTGCATAGGGGGATTTAATATGCCGATGTTAAAAAAAAGAGAAGATTTAACAGACTTTAAAGATGATCAAACTAATTTTGCTTTGGGGCTAACAGATGAGTTTGGAGATTTCTTAGTTGTAAAAGAAGAGAAAAGCTATAGTGAGATAGATAAAGAAATTGAAAAAGTAAAAAAAATGGATATAGATGAAGAAACAAAGATAAAAGTTATTAATGAATATAATAATCTTAAGAATGCTAAAAGTCCTAAAGAGAGTGTAAAATATAAAAAAATAATAAAAAAATTGATAGAAAAGGGAATTTATTGAAATAAATTCTTTTTTTTTAAGAAAAAAAATTGTATAGTATACTTAATTTTGGGATGTGTGGTGTTTAAATATGTTAAAAAGATATGCTTCCACTATGAAAGATTTAATTTATACAAATGATTCTTTAAGAGAATTCATTATGCACGATTATGAAATGGAAGAAGATGAATGCTTTTATGCTAATGTAGAATTGTTCTTTTTAACATTTGCGTTGTTTTCAGACGATTTAGAAAATACAAATTTAAATGATTCTGTTCGTGAATTAATAGAAACTCAAAAGTATTATATAGATGGTGATAGAATAATACTTGGCGATAAAGAGATAGCGTTTGGTGTTTTAGAAATGGCTTTTGTTGAGGTTTTATCATATTATAAAAAAAAGAGAAATAGAAAAATAATTGATGTTGACGTATTTGAGAGTAAAAGGCAGTCGAAAGGGAACGTTGATATATTACTTGATACTGGTTATGGGCAATTAATTGAATTTGATATTGATAATGCAGAAGAAGACGAAAAGTCAGCTAGGGAAGAAGCGATAAAAAAATTAAATGAATATAAAGCTTCTGGATATGAGGAAATTGATACATATTTATATGAAATTGAACATTCATTTAGAGATACTGCATATGAAGGTATTGCTATTCTATATAATAAATTGAGGGAACTTAGAGATGATAATATATTTAAGGGAGATATCCCTTTGTTACGTGCAGCAGATGTAAATCTATCGTATTATCGTAAGTTTGCATATATGTTAATGAGTTGCTATCCTATTCAAATTTTCAAACCTGCTAGAGAGTGCTTGGAATATTTAGATTTGCGTTTTCCTAATATTCAATTTGATGCTAATTATTATAGGTATGATGATGAATGGGAAAAATACGAAAAAATGCGTAATAAAGTTTTAGCACGTATTCGTGATTGCAATATTTTTCTTCGTAATAGAAGAGTTAGTAAAATGGAGAAAGATAATGTAAGAAAACGTGGTGAGTTCTTGATTAGGAAAAAAGAATTATTAGATTTTCAATGCTATAAACATTCTGTTGACGGTAGTGACGTTACTGAAGTTTATGATGAAAATGGTGAACCTTATTATACTGGTGCTATGTTAAATAAACACATATTATATAATCTAGAAATTGCGTTAAGAAATGGACATGTAGATGTTATAAAAAATAATGGACGAGAAGAGATGGTATTCTATGCTATTGTTGATGGAAAAGTAGATTTTATTTTAAAAGTTGGTATTAATAAGATTTTGAATATGTTTGATACAAATAATTTGATTGGATCAATAAAAACAAATGGATGGAGTATAAAAAGAACGTCAGGTGAATAGACGTTCTTTTTATATTAATGTTTTACAATTATAATCATATAAGAATTCGTTAATTGTATTTAAATTGTATATTCTTTCTTTAAAACAGAAACGAATAATTAAATTAAAAATATCATTATTAGGAAGTGAGTATTCTGCACTATTTAGTAAATCTAGTAATTCGTCTTCATTTAATTCTAATGCTATAGCAAGTAGGATGATTGTCTCTTTACTAGGGTGATAATTATAATCGTTTCTTATTTTAGAAAATAATCTTCTGTCGATATTTACTTTGTTATAAACATCACTATCTTTTAAGTTTTGTCTATCAATAAAATTAAATAATGTTTTTTGAAATTTGTTATCTTTTTTATTTTGCTTAATATAATTATCCAGTGATGTAGAACCTAATGCTTTTTTTTCTCTTGCTGATACTCGTAAATCATCTTTATTGTAAGTTTTTAGTTTTGCATTGCATATACAAGACTCGTCTAGATCATACATACTTTTTTCAAAGCTTATAATTAAGTTATCGTCTATGTATTTTTTTAATTTTTCTTTTATATTCATAATATTGTCTCCTTTTAGGCGACCAAAATGCCTTCTTAACTAGTTATTATTATATCAGAAAGAGAGGGAAAAAAGATGAAAAAAGAAAAAATGAAGGAAATGGATGTTGTCTTCTTGTTAGATAGAAGTGGATCTATGACAGGAATGGAAATGGATACAATAGGAGGATATAATAGTTATTTGGAAAAACAAAGATGTAATGGATATAAAACTAAAATAACAACAGTTTTATTTGATGATAAGTATGAAGTTTTAAAAATGCGTGAAGATATTCAAAAGGTATCTAATATTACTAATAAAGAATACTATTGTAGAGGGTGTACTGCTTTATATGATGCAATTGGTAAAACAATAAAGACAATTGAGAATAGTGTTAATAATAAGGTTTTATTTGTTATTACTACTGATGGTTTAGAAAATGCTTCTAGAGAATATAATAGAAATAGTGTTTTTAATTTAATTAAGAAACATGATGACTGGGAGTTTATTTATATTGGAGCTAATATTGATTCTTATGCTGAAGGGCATAATATTGGAATAAGAAGTAGTAATATTGCTAATTATAAAAAGACTACTGATGGTACAAAGAGGATGTTTAATGCTGTTTATGAAGCTACAAGTTGCTTTATGGATTGTGGTGAAGTTGGAACATCATGGAAAAATAAATTAGAGGATTAGTTCCTCTTTTTTATCTTTATTGACGAACAAAAGTTATCATATTATAATATTAGAGCTTGGGGAGATATTTATGGATAAGATAATTATAAAAGGTGCTCGTGAGAATAATTTAAAGAATATAGATTTAGAATTGCCTAAAAATTCTTTAATAGTTATGACTGGTGTTTCTGGAAGTGGAAAAAGTAGTTTAGCATTTGATACAATTTATGCTGAAGGGCAAAGAAGATATGTAGAAAGTTTATCTAGTTATGCTAGACAGTTTTTGGGTGGAACTAGTAAACCAGATGTTGATAGTATTGAGGGATTAAGTCCAAGTATAAGTATTGATCAAAAGAGTACAAATAATAATCCAAGAAGTACTGTAGGGACAGTTACAGAAATATATGATTATTTAAGATTATTATATGCAAGAATAGGTGTTCCTTATTGTCCTAATCATCATGAGCCGATATCTAGTCAAAGTATTGAAGAAATGACTAATAAGATTATGAATTATCCAGAAAAAACTAAAATAGAGATAATGGCTCCGATTGTAAGAGGTGAAAAAGGAGCACATCAAGAACTATTAGATGACTTGCGTAAAAAAGGATATACAAGAGTTAGAATTAATGGAGAAGTAAGGGATTTAGCTGAAGAAATCAAATTAGATAAAAATAAAAAAGACAATATAGAAGTTATTGTTGATAGAATTATGGTTAAGCCAGAAGAAAGAAGTAGAATATTTGAATCGATAGAAAATAGTTCGAAATTAGCTAATGGATTAGTGTTATTTAATGTAATAGGAGAAAAAGAATTCTTGATGAGTGAGAATTATGCTTGTATTCATTGTAATTATTCGATACCAAAATTAGAAACAAGAATGTTTTCTTTTAATTCTCCTTTCGGAGCGTGTCCAGAATGTAATGGGTTAGGCTTGAAAAAGAAAATAAGTGAAGAATTACTTATTCCGGATAAAACTAAAAGTATTCGCGAAGGAGCAATTAAGACATTAACACAAGATCAAACTATTCTCTTTACAGAAGTAGAAACGACAGCTGATTATTATGGCATAGACTTAGATATGCCAATAGGCAAAATACCAAGAGATAAATTAGATAAAATATTATTTGGATCCACTGATATCTTAGATTTTAAATATGTATCTAGAGGAGGTAATATTAGAACTAAAACGAATTATTTTGAAGGAATTATTACTAATTTAGAAAGAAGATATGTTGAAACAACAGCTACTTGGGTTAGAGAATGGATAGAAAATTTCATGTATGAGCAAAAATGTTCAACGTGTAATGGTACAAGGTTAAAAAAAGAAGTTTTAAATGTTTTTATTAATAAAAAGAATATATATGATATGACAGCAATGAGTATAAGTGATTTATATACTTTTATTAATAATCTTAAATTAAATGTGGAAGAAAAGAAGATAAGTGAATTATTAATTAAAGAAATAGCTAATAGGTTAGAATTTTTAAATAATGTTGGTTTGGGATATATAACAATGGATAGAGCTGCTGGTACACTTTCTGGTGGAGAAGCACAACGTATTAGACTTGCTACGCAAATAGGAAGTAAATTATCGGGAGTGTTGTATGTATTAGATGAACCAAGTATTGGCTTGCATCAAAGAGATAATGAGAAGTTGATAAACTCTTTGAAAGAAATGAGAGATTTAGGTAATACTTTGATAGTGGTTGAACATGATACAGATACTATGCTTGCCGCTGATTATTTAGTTGATATAGGCCCAGGAGCTGGCAGTGAAGGTGGAAATGTTATGGCTGCTGGAACACCAAAAGAAGTCATGAAGAATCCTAATTCGTTAACGGGTAAGTATTTAACGGGAGTAGAAAAGATAGAAATTCCGAAAAAGAGAAGAAAAGGTAATGGTAATTTCATAGAAATAAAAGGGGCTAAAGAACATAATTTAAAAAATATCAATGTTAAAATACCTTTAGGAACATTTACTTGTGTTACTGGAGTTTCGGGTAGTGGTAAATCTACTTTAGTAAATGATATTTTATTTAATGCTTTAACTAAGAAAGTTTATAAATCTAAAGTAGTGGTTGGAGCTTGTAAAGAAGTAAAGGGGATGGATAATGTAGATAAGGTTGTCCATATTACACAAGATCCTATTGGTAGAACTCCTAGAAGTAATCCAGCAACATATGTAGGAGTATTTGATGATATTAGAGATGTTTTTGCAGAGATGAAAGAGTCTAAAATGCGTGGATATGGTAAGAATAGATTCTCTTTCAATGTTAAAGGCGGACGTTGCGAAGCTTGCTCAGGTGATGGTGTAAAGAAAATAGAAATGAATTTCTTGCCAGACGTTTATGTCCCTTGTGAAGTATGTCATGGTACGAGATATAATAGGGAAACATTAGATGTTAAGTTTAAAGGGAAAAATATATCAGAAGTATTAAATATGCGCGTTAATGAAGCACTAGAGTTCTTTGATAATATTCCTAAAGTAAGAAATAAGTTGCAAGTAATGATGGATGTGGGTTTATCTTATATTGAACTTGGTCAGCCAGCACCGACTTTATCAGGTGGTGAGGCTGGAAGAGTTAAGCTTGCTAAAGAATTGCAAAAAAAAGCAACTGGTAAAAGTGTTTTTATATTAGATGAACCTACAACTGGTTTACATAGTGATGATATAAAGAAATTGTTAACAATTTTGCAAAGAATTGTAAATAATGGTGATACAGTTGTTGTTATAGAACATAATTTAGACGTTATAAAAGTTGCAGATTATATTATTGACCTTGGACCAGAGGGTGGACTTGGCGGAGGAACTATTGTTGCAACAGGTACTCCGGAGAAAGTAGCAAAAGTAAAAGAGAGTTATACTGGTCAATTTTTAAAGAAGATATTGTGAGGTATAAATGGAAGCTGTTTTAGATGTAGAAAAAAAATATAAAGAAAAGAAGAAAATTAAAAGATTAGAATTAGAATACGACAATACAAATTATATTATATTTAATTTAGAAGAAAAAGTAATAGATGTAAATGGTAGTATTTATATGGTTGATGTTACTGAAGAAGATATGAAAAATATAGAAGATATGATTTGGGAATATAGTGTTTTAGATGATGTAGATTATTGGCCAGATAAATTTGGCGATTCGCCGCCTATGGCGACTTTATGGAGAATATCATTTTATGATGAAATGGAAGTTTATTATCATAAAAGTGGGGCTACAAAATATCCTTCTAGATTTTTAGAATTAGTAAAAAAATTGAATAGTATAGAAAAGAAAAAATAGTTTTTGTAAATGTAATTATATGTTATATTATTAGTGTATTGGAAGTGTGATAGTATTATGAATAAAAATGGAAGAATAGATATTTTGCTAATAATAGGAACTTTAATAATGCTCGCTTTATCTATAGGTATTCTAGAATTAAACCATATTATTAATATTGGAGCTTTATTTGGTGGAGATGGTACGTTTATACCAATTAATTATGAAAATGAATTAATAAATGCTTGTAATTCTCTTAATCGAGAGGGCATTTATAATGAAAAAATGGTTGAAGAAGTTACCCAAAATATATATGGTCATATGAGTGCTGATAATAAGCTTTCTCTTGATGATTTTGAAAAAGAATATTGGAAAATAGTTGAAAATAAAGAATATTGTTTAAATAATAAATGTTTTTATGGAGCAAAGGGGAAGAAAAAAACACTATATACTTATGATTGTCAAGAAAAGAAATATGATGAGATTGATTTAAAGATATATTATGATGAGTTAAATAGTAAATACGAATTAGAAGTTGCGTGTACTTTAATGAATAATAATGGCTTTTATAAAAATGCAGATGAGACTATAAGTTGTAGTAATTATACTTGTAGATGGAGTCGTAATGGACGACTTTATTATAAAAATTGTAAAGATAAATAGATGATTTTTATCATCTTTTCTTTTTGTGTTATAATATCTTTGCTTATGAAGGAGAGATTTTATGAATCCTGTAATGTTTAGCCTTGGGAAGATAGAGTTTAGATGGTATTCTTTCTTTATTTTGATAGCGGTTATTGTTGGTTTTTGTTTAGCTCTTAGAGAAGGTAAAAAGAGAAAAATAGATTCTGATATTATATTTGATATGGGCTTTTATACAGTAATATTTGGAATACTTGGGGCCAGGATATATTATGTGTTATTTAATTTAAAAATATATCAATATGATTTTTTGGAGATATTTAGGCTTTGGAATGGTGGTTTAGCTATTCATGGCGGTATACTTTTTGGTTTGTTAACGATATTTGTTTATGCCAAAATAAAGAAAATAAAGATGTTTGAATTGACGGATATAGTTGCACCTTCGTTAATAATTGGTCAAGCAATAGGTAGATGGGGTAATTTTTTTAATAGTGAAGCTCATGGACCAGTAACTACATTTTCTAATTTAAAAAGATTAAATATTATTCCTGACTTTGTTATAAAAGGTATGAAAATAAATGGTGTTTATTACCATCCAACTTTCTATTATGAATTTCTATGGTGTATATTGGGATTTATAATTCTTATATTAGTAAGAAGGTTGTATAAGAAGTATAAAAATGGACAACTAACATGTTTATATCTTATGTGGTATTCTCTTGGAAGGTTCTTTATTGAATCTTTAAGAACTGATTCGTTATTATTCTTTGGTTTAAAAATTGCTCAAATTATTTCAATTATATTATTTGTTTTAAGTTTAGTATTATATATTGTAATAACGGCAAAAAGTGAAGAAATACATGATAATAGTATAAAAGAAGAAAAGAATACTAAAGTAAAAGATATAAAAAAGATAAAAAGTAAAAAGAAAAAGAAAAAAAACAAGTTCTAAATTGAACTTGCTTTTTTTGATATTTATGATAAATTAGCTATGGGTGGTAATTATGTATGGGCCATTGGTTTGTGCATATATGGGTGATACTATATATGAAATGTATGTTAGAGAGTATTTAATTAAGCAAGGAATAACGAAAGTTGGGGAATTACAACAAGGTAGTTTAGAGTACGTAAGTGCTAAAAGTCAGAGAAAGCATTTGGAAAGATTGTTAAATGATAACATTTTAACGAATGAAGAATTAGAAATTGTAAAATGGGGAAGAAATGCTAAAGGAACTAAGAGTAAAAGTGCAGATATAATTACTTATAGATTAGCTACTGGATTGGAAGCTTTGATAGGTAAGTTACATTTTGAAAATAAAGATAATAGAATTAAAGAAATAATGGAATATATTTTAGGAGAATGATATGAAAGTATATGGTAAAAATGTATTTAATGAGTTAAAAGAAAATGTTGGTGCAATAAGAAAAGTTTATTTAGCAAAAAGTTTTAATGATAAAGAAATAATTAATTTTATAAAAGAAAATAAGATTAGTTATACTACAACTGATAATAAAGTAATGGATAAAATGGTTGATGGAAAGCACCAAGGAATAATAGTTGTAATAAATGATTATGATTATGTTGATTATAAGACTATGTATTCTGATAAAATGGTTGTAGTATTGGATCATTTAGAAGATCCTCATAATTTCGGGGCGATTATACGTACTTGTGAAGCGGCTGGTATTCATTCAATTGTTATACCTAAAGATAGAGGCGTGTCTGTAAATTCAACGGTTATGAAAACTAGTGCTGGAGCATTAGAGCATGTTAATGTTGCTATGGTAAATAATTTAGTGAAAGCTATTGATGATTTTAAGAAAAATGGTTTTTTTGTATATGGCGCAGATATGAATGGGCATAATTATAAAGATATTAGTTTTTCTGATAAAGTATTACTTATAATAGGTAATGAAGGGAAAGGAATGGGAAGACTAGTTAGAGAGACTTGTGATGAGATAGTATCTATTCCGCAATATGGTAAAATTAATTCTTTGAATGCTTCTGTAGCTACAGCAGTAATAATATATGGAATTGTAAATAGGTAGTAACATGGAATATAAAGAATATAATGATCAAGAATTAATTTCTATGATAAGAGAAAGTTCTGAAGAAGCTAAAGATATTTTATATGATAAGTATAAATATATAATAGATATTGAATTAAAAAAATATAATAATTTAGCGGTTATTTTGGGGTATGATTATAATGATTTGTATCAAGATGCACTGGTTGGATTTTCGGATGCTATAGCAAATTATCGTGAGGATAAAGAAGCTTCGTTGCCATATTTTATTACGTTGTGTGTAGATAGAAAATTACAATATGCAATAAGAAGTGTTAATAATAAAAAGTCTAGATTACAATCAGAATCTTTATCTTTAGAGTATGTATACGATGATTCTTCGTTACCATTAATAGAAACAATAAGTGGTAGTTCCTTAAATGATCCTCTATTAAAGATGATGAATGATGAAGATTATAATGAGTTAAGTGAAAAGATAGAAAGTGAATTATCAGTGGGAGAATATGAAGTTTATAAATATATGGTAAAAGGTCTTAAGTATAATGAAATTGCTCCTATTTTAGGAAAAGAACCTAAACAAATTGATAATGCTATGCAGAGGATAAAGAACAAAGTGAAAAGAATTGTTAATAAATTATAGCAATATAAGGGATTAATAGGAAAAAACACTTGCTTTTTTTCAGGGAATATAGTATATTCTATTTGAAACACAAGTGAGTGTTTTTTTAAATACAAAAAAATAGTAGAGGTGGGCTTATGGCAAAGGCAAAAAAAGAAATAAAAGATGCTAATATTTCAGAGACTAAAGAAAAGAAAAAGAAAATTGATAATCTAGAAGAAATAGTAGAAGAGAAAAAGGAAGAAGAAACAGTAGAAACTAAAAAAGAGAAAAAAACTAAAGATAAAAAGAAAAAAGTAGGATTCTTTGGTGGAATTAGAAAAGAAATGAAACAAGTTGTTTGGCCTTCAGCTGGAGATATTGTTAAATCTACAATTGCTGTAGTAGTAATGTGTTTGTTCTTATGTTTGTTTTTCTTAGCTATAACAGCGCTTATGGCTTTGATTAAGGAAGGGTTGCAATTTTAATGGAAAAAGAATGGTATGTAGTTAACACTTATAGTGGTCATGAAGCGAAAGTTAAAGAAAAATTAGAATCTCGTGCGGTTTCTATGGGAATGCAAGATAATATTTTTAGAGTAATTATTCCAGAAACAACAGAAGTTGAGGTAAAAGATGGAGTAAAAAAAGAAAAGGTAAAAAAGATGTTCCCTGGATATGTTTTAGTTGAAATGATAATGTCTGATGAAGCTTGGTATATTGTTCGTAATACTCCCGGTGTTACAGGATTTATTGGTTCATCTGGACATAAAGCGAAACCTACGCCTTTGATGCCTCAAGAAATAGATAGAATATTGTCTACTATGGGTATGAGTAGAGTTAATATTGAAAATGATATGGCAGTAGGAACAAAAGTTACTATTATAGAAGGCCCATTTAAGGGTATGAATGGTGTCGTTGATAGTATCGACTTAGAAAATAATAGATTAAATGTCTTAATTGATTTATTTGGTCAAGAAACACCTGTAGAAGTAGAAATATTCCAAGTTAATAAATTACAATAAGTAGTAGAAATGCTACTTTTTTTGTGTATAATTATAATAGGAGAGATGTGATATTATGGACGGAAAGAATAATAAAAGGAAGTATGGCATAGTAATAATAATGGTTGTAAGTTTAGCGCTAGGAGCTATTATTGGTAAAGTTTTATTAAGTGATAAGAATAATTGTTCCAAAAATATTGTTATAGAAGAAGAGGAGCGCAAAGGTGATAACGAAGTAGTTACTAATTGTATAAATGATCAAGTTAAAGACGAAGATAAAAAGAGCAATGAAGAAATAGAAAACGAAAAGGATGAAGAACAAAATAATAATACAAAATACTGGAATTATGATAATACTGATAAGATGGTAGATACTATGTTAAGTATGATAAATGGAGATTGTTCTGATAAAAATAATTTCTTTATTACTAATAATACTAATTTTGACAATATGTCTAATGAAATAAGGGCGGAAATAGCTTTGTTTAATTATTCAGATAGATATTCTAATAAGTTAGAAGATAAAATAGAAAGAACTTTTGGAAAGAATAAAAAGTTTGATGTGCCTAAAAAGTTAAATACTAAAAGTAGTTTTGCTACTTATGAACTAGTTGATGGTGAATATGAAGAAGCAGCTTATGGCGGTGGATGTACTGGGTTTGGTGATACTTTTAAATCGGCTATAATAGAGAAAAAATATTCTGAAAACAAGATAACTTTTAAAGCAAATATAGGTTATTTAGTTAGAGATAATGCGCCTAATAATGGGGAAGATATGGATATAGACAATGAACTTCATAGTACGCTTTATAATGGTTATGATAAGACTAGAGTAATTGAAAGAAATATTTACTATAAGAATGAAGAAGAATTATTGAATAAATTATTATATACTGATAAATTGGATTATATATTATTTACTTTTATAAAAGAAGGCGAAGTATATATATTTGATAAGGCAGAATTAATAAAGAGATAAATATAAATAGTAAAAAAGGTTATAACTCGACAGTTATGGCTTTTTTAATGTTATAAAATTCTTGCAATTACTCATACTTTGTGGTAGTATCTTAAGTGCAATTGAGGAAATTGTACCGTTTTTAAGTGGGAGGGAAGGCGAAGCGGACGCCCGATACCACTAACGCGATAAAATATTATAGGAGGTGTTTTTCGTGGCAAAAGAAGTCGTAAAGAAAATTAATTTACAAATTCCTGCTGGAAAAGCTACACCAGCACCACCAGTTGGTACTGTTTTAGGACCTGCCGGAATTAATTTGGGAGAATTTTGTACAAAATTTAATGATGCAACTAAGGATAAAATGGGAGATATAATTCCTGTTGATATCTTCTTGTATGATGATAGATCATATGATTTTGTGTTGAAGACTCCACCAGCAGCATTCTTAATTAAAAAATATGCTAAAGTACAAAAAGGAAGTGCTAAAGGATCTAAGGAAGTTGTTGCAACTCTATCTAAAGAAGATTTGAGAAAAATTGCTGAAACTAAGATGCCAGATTTAAATGCATATGATATAGAGAGTGCAATGAAGATTATTGCTGGTACTGCAGTTAATATGGGAATAAATATAGAAGAATAATTCAAATTAATATATAAAAATAAAAATATCCGCTAATAACCACAATTAGGAGGTATAAAGATGAGAAAATCAGGAAAAAAATATGTGGAAGCTTCTAAAAAAGTAGAAAAGAATAAATCTTATACTAAAGAAGAAGCAATTAAATTAGTTAAAGATACATCTATAACTAGTTTCGATGGTACTGTTGAAGTTGCTTTCAAATTAAATCTAGACACTAGAAAAGCTGATCAACAATTAAGAGGATCTATGGTTTTACCACATGGAACTGGAAAAACTAAAAAAGTTTTAGTTATTGCAAAGGGAGAAGCTGCTAGCGAAGCTAAAAAAGCTGGTGCTGATTTTGTTGGTGAACAAGATATGATTGATAAGATCGCAAAAGAGAATTGGTTTGATTATGATGTTATAGTAGCAACTCCAGATATGATGGTTAGTTTAGGAAAAATTGGACGTGTTTTAGGACCAAAAGGATTAATGCCAAACCCTAAAACTGGAACAGTTACTCCAACACCAGCTAAAGCAGTAGAGGATATTAAAAAAGGTATGGTTAGTTATAAAACTGATTCATATGGTAATGTTCATACTGTTATTGGTAAAGTATCTTTTGATGAAGATAAATTACTAGAAAATTTAGATTTTGTTTACAATACAATTAATAAATCTAAACCAACAGTTGTTAAAGGTAAATTCATCGAAAATATTACAATTTCTAGTACTATGGGTCCTGGAATTAAACTTGATAGAAATTCTTTTGACAATTAGTTAATAATAGAATATAATAAACATTGTTGAAAAGGCGAACCTTCTGAAGACAGCAAGTGTTAAGTAAATCTTGCCGAGGAAATCTAGCATTCATTATTATGATGATATCTAGCTTTCCTGTGAAGGAAAGCTTTTTAAATATCCTAAAGGAGGAAAAATATGGCAAGTGCTAAGGTTTTAGAAGCTAAGAAAGCTGTAATTAATGAAATTGAAGAATTAGTCAAGAATAGTGAATCTGTTGTTGTTTTTTCTTATCAAGGCTTAACAGTTTCTGCTCTTAATAAATTAAGAAGAGAACTAAAAGATGCTGATGGAGAACTAAAGATTTATAAGAATACTCTTGTAAAAAGAGCTCTTGATGATTTAAAAATTGATTTAGGAGATTTCTTAGAAGGACCAAATGCTTTTATGTTTGGTCGCGAACTATTAGAACCAATTAAAGTTCTATCTAAGTTTGCAAAAGAAAATGGTAAAGCTGAAATAAGAGTAGGTATTATCAATGGTTCACCTGCTGATCTAAAAACAATAAACGAATATGCTACTATCCCATCAAGAGAAGGATTACTTACTATGCTTGCTGGTGGTATGATTCAATATGTTAGAGATTTAGCTATTGGATTGAATCTATATGCTGAAAAGCTAGAAAAATAATTTTGGAAAAGAGAAAGGAAAATATAAAATGGCAAAATTAACAAAAGAAGATTTTATTAGTGCTTTAAAAGAAATGACTATTCTTGAAGTTAAAGAATTAGTTGATGCAATGAAAGAAGAGTTTGGAGTAGATCCAAGTGCTGTAGCTGTAGCTGCTGCTCCTGCAGCTGGTGAAGCTGTTCAAGAAGATAATGCTGCAAAAACTGTAGTATTAAAGAATGCTGGAGCAACTAAGATGCAAGTTATTAAATTATTAAAGGAAATAACTGGTCTTGGACTTGTTGAAGCAAAAGCTTTAGCTGACAATGGTGGAAATGTTAAAGAAAACGTTCCTGCTAAAGAAGCAGAAGAAATTAAAGCACAACTTGAAGCTGCTGGTGCTGAAATAGAACTAGCATAATGAAATTAAAAAGAACTAAAAATAGTTCTTTTTTTGTGATATAATTGTTATGTTATTGTAGAAATAATGTTTTTGTTATACTATAATAACGTTTGATGGGTGATTAATTATGAAATTAGATAATCATGGTTGGGGAACTAAAGAATTTATTTTTTCTATAGTTGCTATATTATTTTTACTTTTGATTGTTATAGTTAATGTTCATAGTTTGTATGATGCAATTGATGAGACTAGTGATAATACAGAGAGTAAAGTTACTGAAAAAAATAATAAAGAAAATAATAATTCAACAGATGATAAAGTTAATGATAATTCTATGGATAACACATTAGAAGATAATAATGTTAATAGTGATAATTCAACAAATAATAGTGAGAGTGAACCGGTTACTGTTACATATAATGAGAGTTATTATACTTCTTATCAAAATAAAATGATAGATGCTACGAGAAGTTATATTATTAATGCTTCTCTATCAGTTCCATCTAATGGAGCGAGAGTAGATTTAAAGACTTTAACTGATAAAAATTATATAGAGCCATTAAATGATTTACTTGATGGAAGTTTATGTAGCGGATATAGTGTTGTTTCTTTGAGCGGAGATAGTCGTTTAAATATAAGAACTTATTTAAAATGTAGTAATTATGAAACGGAAGGTTATTAGGTGAATGTTATGAAGAAAAAAAATAAAAAAGGGTTGTTAAAGAAAATACAGGAATTCTTTACTAATATATATAATAAATTTATGGAATTGCCTAAAAAAAATAGAATAATAATAATTCTATGGTGTGTTATATTGTTATTTTTAATTATTATAATTGTTGTAAGTAATATTAATAATTCTTATTTATCTACTTATACAGAACTTGAGAAGAATTTGAAAAGTGCTGCTTTAAAGTATAGCGAGGATAATGATTTATATGGTATTAATTCTCAAAAGGTAAGATTAGATATGGAAATTTTAGTAGAATCAGGTTATTTAGAATTAGAAGATAAACAAGAGGATAGTTGTGTTGGGTATGCGTTAGTTTATACAAATAATGATGGAGAAGAAAAATCTAGTGCTTACGTATCGTGCAAAGGTTATACTACTAAAGGTTTTTCTTTTAAATAAAATATGTTGACAATGTACTAATAAGATGGTATATTATCATTACGTTTAAATTTGGGTTCTGCTTAGGTAGAACTTGATTTAATAAAAAGGTCGACACACCGGGGTGTGTGTATATGAAAGGAGAGTATTATGCCAACTATTAATCAATTAGTAAAAAAGAGTAGAAAAGACAAGACTAAAAAGAGTAAAAGTCCAGTGTTAAATGTTGGATTTAACAGTATGGAAAGAAAAGCAACTGAGCAAAATAGTCCTCAAAAAAGAGGAGTATGTACAAGAGTAGGTACTCGTACACCAAAGAAACCTAACTCAGCATTAAGAAAATTTGCACGTGTTAGATTATCAAATGGTCGTGAAGTTGATACTTATATTCCAGGAGAAGGACATAATTTACAAGAACACAGCGTTGTATTAGTACGTGGTGGTCGTGTTAAAGACTTAATCGGTGTTCGTTATCATATTATTCGTGGTACTTTGGATACTCAAGGAGTTAATAATAGAAAACAAGGCCGTAGTAAATATGGTACAAAGAAACCTAAGGATTCTAAATAAAAATAAATAAGAAAGGAGAGATATTATGCGTAAGAGACGTGCTATAAAAAGAGATGTATTACCTGATCCAATTTTTAATTCAAAAGTTGTTACTAAGTTAATAAATCAAATTATGAAAGATGGAAAAAAAGGTACTGCTGAAAGCATATTAAAGAAAGCATTTGCAATAATAGAGGAAAAAACTAAAAAAGATCCAATGGAAGTTTTTAATGCTGCATTAGAAAATATTAAACCTGTATTAGAAGTTAAAGCAAGACGTGTTGGCGGTTCTAATGTTCAGGTTCCAATTGAAATAAAAGAAACTAGAAGTCAAACATTAGCTTTACGTTGGTTAGTTAATTATGCTAAGAATAGAAATGGAAAGGGAATGGCTATTAATTTAGCTAATGAAATCATGGATGCTGCAAACGGTGTTGGCGGAGCTGTTAAAAAACGTGAGGATACTCATAAAATGGCTGAAGCTAATAAGGCATTTGCACATTATAGATGGTAGGAGAAAAGTGATATGGCAAGAGATGTAACAATAGATAAGATTCGTAATATTGGTATAATGGCTCACATAGACGCTGGTAAAACTACATTTACAGAAAGAGTTTTATTCCATACTGGTATTACTCATAAAATTGGTGAAACACATGATGGTGAATCACAAATGGACTGGATGGAACAAGAAAAAGAACGTGGTATTACAATTACAAGTGCAGCTACTACTGCTCATTGGAAAGGATATCGTTTAAATATTATTGATACTCCAGGACACGTAGACTTTACAATAGAAGTTCAAAGAAGTTTAAGAGTTTAGATGGTTCTATTTGTTTATTAGATGGAAATGCTGGTGTTGAACCACAATCTGAAACTGTTTGGAGACAAGCTACTGAATATAAAGTTCCAAGAATGATTTTTGTTAATAAAATGGATAAAGTAGGTGCTGATTTCCAATTCAGTTTGGATACTATAGGAAAGAGATTAGGTGTCAATTATGCTCCTATTCAATGGCCTATTGGTGCTGAAAATGAATTTAATGGAATAGTAGATTTATTAACTCGTAAAGCTTATCAATTTGATCGTGCTGATCAACATGAAAACTATGTTGAAATTCCTATACCAGAGAATTTGAAAGATTTAGTTGAAGAAAAGAGATTAGAATTAGTTGAAAAAGCTGTTGAATTTGATGATAATTTAATGGAAAAATATTTGGATGGAAAAGAATTAACTGTTGAAGAAATCAAATCAGCAATAAGAAAGGGTGTATTAGCAGCAGAGTTCTTCCCTGTAATGTGTGGTAGTGCTTTATCTAATACTGGTGTTAAGTTAGCATTAGATGCTGTTATAGATTACATGCCTGCACCAACTGATATCGAAGCAATTGAATGTACTGATATGAATGGTAAACTAGTAAAACGTCAACCTAGTGATAATGAACCATTTACAGCTATGGCATTCAAAATTATGACTGATCCATTTGTTGGACGTTTAGCATTCTTTAGGGTATATGCTGGACATTTAAGTAGTGGATCATACATATTAAATAGTACAAAAGATGTTAAAGAAAGAGTTGGACGTATTTTACAAATGCATGCTAATCAACGTAAAGAAATTACTGATGTATACGCTGGTGAAATTGCTGCATTAGTTGGACTTAAAAATACTACTACTGCTGATACTTTATGTGATGAAAAACATCCAGTTATTATGAATGGAATGGAATTCCCTGAGCCTGTTATTGATGAAGCTATTGAACCAAAATCAAAAGCTGATCAAGATAAATTAGGAACAGCTTTACAAAAATTAGCTGAAGAGGACCCAACATTTAGATATAAAACTGATCCAGAAACTGGACAAACAGTTATAAGTGGTATGGGTGAACTTCACTTAGATGTATTAGTAAGAAGAATGAAAGACGAATTTAATGTTGAAGCTAATATAGGTCGTCCACAAGTTGCATATCGTGAAACCTTAACACAAACAGCTGAATGTGAAGGTAAATATATTAAACAATCAGGTGGACGTGGACAATATGGACATGTTTGGATTAGATTTGAACCTAATAAAGATAAAGGATATGAATTCGTTGATGCAATCGTTGGTGGTGTTGTTCCTCGTGAATATATACCTGTAACAGATAAAGGATTACAAGAAGCTATGGCTGGCGGAATTCTTGCTGGATACCCAATGGTTGATGTTAAAGCAACATTATTTGATGGATCATATCACGATGTTGACTCATCAGAAATGGCATTTAAAGTTGCTGCAAGTTTAGCTTTAAAAGAAGCTTTAAAGAAATGTAAACCAGTTCTTCTAGAACCAATTATGAAAGTTGAAGTAATTGTTCCTGAAGAATATATGGGAAATGTTATGGGAGACTTAACTAGTAGACGTGGACGTCCACTTGGTCAAGAATCTCGTGGTAACGCTCTTAAGATTGACGCAATGGTACCACTATCTGAAATGTTCGGATATGCTACTGCATTACGTTCAAATTCTCAAGGACGTGGAAACTTCACAATGACAATGGATCACTATGAAGAAGTTCCTAAATCAATTGCCGATGAAATAATTAAGAAAAACGGCGCTCAACAAAATTAATACTTGAAAAACTATCAAGTGTTAGATAAAATATTTATGTATAAAAAAAGGAGGAAAAAAATATGGCAAAAGAAAAATTTGACCGTTCAAAACCACATGTTAATATTGGTACTATTGGACACGTTGACCATGGTAAAACAACATTAACTGCTGCTATTACAAAATACTTTGGTAAATTTGTTGATTATGCTGATATCGACAAAGCACCAGAAGAAAGAGAAAGAGGTATTACTATTAATACTGCTCACGTTGAGTATGAGACTGAAACTCGTCACTATGCTCACGTAGACTGCCCAGGACATGCTGACTATGTTAAAAACATGATTACTGGTGCTGCTCAAATGGATGGAGCTATTCTAGTTGTATCTGCATCAGATGGTGTTATGCCACAAACTCGTGAACATATTCTACTTGCTCGTCAAGTTGGTGTTCCAAAAATCGTTGTTTATTTGAACAAATGTGATCAAGTTGATGATCCAGAATTACTTGATTTAGTTGAAATGGAAGTTAGAGAAATCTTAGGAGAATATGAATTTGATTCAGAATGTCCTATAATTAGAGGTTCTGCATTAAAAGCTCTTGAAGGTGATGAAAAAGCTGTTCAATCTATTAAAGACTTAATGGCTGCAGTTGATTCATATATCGATGTACCACCTCGTGATACTGATAAACCTTTCTTAATGAGTATTGAAGACGTATTTACTATTTCTGGACGTGGTACAGTTGTTACTGGACGTGTTGAACGTGGTGAATTAAAACTTAACGACGAAGTTGAAATCGTTGGTTTAAGACCTACTCAAAAAACAGTTGTTACTGGTATCGAAATGTTTAGAAAATCTCTTGACTCTGCTATAGCTGGAGATAATGCTGGTGCATTACTACGTGGTATTTCTAGAGATCAAGTTGAAAGAGGACAAGTTCTTGCTAAACCAGGAAGTGTTACTCCACATCATCATTTCAAAGGATCTGTTTATGTACTAAGTAAAGAAGAAGGCGGACGTCATACTCCATTCTTTGCAAACTACAGACCACAATTCTATTTCAGAACAACTGATGTTACTGGTGTAATTACATTACCTCAAGGTGTTGAAATGGTTATGCCTGGTGATAACGTTGATATGGAAGTTGAATTAATCTCTCCAGTTGCACTTGAAAATGGTACTAAGTTCTCTATCCGTGAAGGTGGACGTACTGTTGGTGCTGGTGTTGTAACTGAAATTATTGAATAATTAAAGGAAAGAAACATTTATATGTTTCTTTTTTTTTAGTAAAGTTCCTTTTTTAAGTCTTTTTTATCTATAAAAAAAAGGGTATAATAAAAATGGAGTTGGTGGTGGTATTATGGCTGTTAAGAAAAAGAGTACAAAAGCAAAAAAGAGTGCTAATAAAACTAAAAACACAACAACAAAATCTAAGAAAAAAGCTACGAAGATTGTTTTGAAGAATGTTAATAAAATCAAAAATAATAATACAAAAAAACCAACCGTAAAAAAAATAAGTACTAAAAAAGTAACAACTAAAAATATTGTTAAAGATAAAAATAAGAATAAAAATTATGTCAAGAATAGTTTAGAAGATAAGCAAGTTGTAAAGAATAATAGTAAAATATCTACTAATAAGGTCATTGATAAAAAATTAAAAGATAAAGCTAAGAAAAAGAATACTAATAAAAGAAAAATAGTTGATAAGAGTAGTGTTAAAAACAACTTGGTTATTGACATTCTAAAAGAAGAAAAAAAGAAGAAAAAAGATAAAGAAAATTTGATTATAACCCGTGAGATTGATATTTCTGAGTTACAAGATTATATATCTAAAGAGTCTAAAATTATTGAAGATAATATAGATGAAGAAGCTAATAAAGAAGATTCTATCGAAAGAAAAATAATAAAAGCTGATTCAAAATATAAAAAAGAATCTAGTTTAGAACCTCCTTCTAAAAAAAACAGCAAGAAAGAACTAGATATAAAGGATGATATTCCAAAAAGTTTTGGAAGAAGGAAAAAGTATATTTTTGATATTCTTTTAATATTCTTTTTGTTAATTTTATTTGTTTGTTTGATTGTTATTGGTGTGGATACTTTTGTAGATTTAAAAAGTGACTATCCGGCAGTGAAGAAAATCGTAGTGGATAAAAAGGAAATAGAGAGAAGACAAGAAGAAGAGAGATTAAAAAAAGAAAAGGAATATAATGAGTGTATTTCTAAGCACAGTGACGAAAGTGATAGTAGTGAAGAAATCATAAAATATACCGAAGATCTTAATTCTTATTTATCATCTAAATATAGAGCTAGTGTTAAATATGTTAATATTCAAAATGGCTTTGAATATACATATAATGGTGAAAAGGTTTATTATGCTGCAAGTACTATAAAAGCATTAGATGCGCTTTATATTTATAGTAAGGCGATTGATGGAGAAGTAAATTTGGATGATACTGTTAATTATACTTCTAAATATAATCTATCTAGTAGTTATTATATGTCACAGCATAAATATGGAGAAAAGATTAAGGTTAGGGATCTTGTTAAGTATGCTGTAACTAGAAGTGATAATCGGGCACATCAAATGTTAATAGATTATATTGGCTTTGCTAATTTAAAGCGTTATGGTCAAAGTCTTGGTGCGACAAAAACTTTAGTAGGTGATATTTTCGGTTCAATAAATGTTGATGATGCTATAATCTATTGGCAGGAGATTAATAGAGTTATTAGTATGGATAATGAATTATCGAATGAATTAAAATCTTATTTCGCTGAAGCTGATCAAAATTATCTATCTTTGCCTGAATTTGGTAAAACAGCAATTCATAAATATGGAGAATATGAAAGCTATTATCATGATATTGGTATAGTATATGCAGATAGTCCGTATATAGTTGCTATATTGACGGGTGAAGGTAGAAGGAATTTTGAAGAAATTATAAAAGATATAAATTCTAAAATCTATGAATTGAATAATCTATATGTTATGAATAGAGAAAAAGTATGTAAGGAATTAATTAACAAATAAAAAAGCTTTATTTCTTTGTTATAGTAATAAAGCTTTTTTTCTTTTCTTTAATTTCTTTTGCTGGTTTTATTTCTTTTATTTTTTGTACTTTTTCTTCGGTGGTTGGTTTATTCTTCTGAGATCTATCGAATTCTTTTAATAATATACCATTGTTGCTTATATTTATATAGATTCCTTCATTTATTATAAGATCAAATTCACCTATTAGTTCAAAAGCATTTGGGTTAAATCCTAATTTAAATTCATTTAAGCCTTTATATGGATTATTGTCAGAGAAGTCTCCGGTTATTCCGTTAAGATCGAGATATTCATAATCGTTTTTGTAATATTCAATTAATTGATGGTGAAGATAATAATTTGGATTGAATTGTTTATAATTTGTATCATATCCACTTATTAATATACTAACTCTATTTTTGTATTTTATTGTAATTGCTCCAGCTACGTATTCGTCATGTTTACTTGCTAGACGTTTTGTTATGTATGATATATCGCTGTTAATGCTATTTAATATTGTGTCAGATTCCATTTTTTTTCTTATGTTTTCGCTATTATTGTTTGTCATCAATCTATTAACAAGTATATTATTTCTGTCGAGTTCTTTTTCATAATTGTTTTTGGCTGAAATAAGTGCAGTTTCAAAATCTAATTTTACTAAGAAAACGTCAATACTATCATTTTTAGAAAAAACATTATAGTAATTATAGTAATGAAGCTTTGATACATTTTTTTTCTTTTTTATAAATGGATATAGAATATCTATGTCTTTTCTTTCGCCTTTTATTAAAGAAAAGCCTTTTTTGTTACTTTTCCTTATTTTGTTTCTAGTTCGTTTATCTACCAAATTAATGTTGAAATCTTTTATATAAAGTGCTGCATTATATCTTGGTAACATAGATTCAAAGAATTTATTATCCATTAATTTTGTAAAACCTATAGATGTTAATGTGTCTATTATTTTTTTGTTATCGTTATATTCTATTTCATTGTTCTTTAGGGTTCCAATTACTATTTCAGGATTTATTTTTATGAAAGCAAGATTTTTTCGATAATATCTTTTTTTTAGTAAGTGACAAAATTCTTTTAATAAATCGATGTTTGTGTAATCAATCAAAAATCCTTTTGGTGCATAACCATAACGAAATAGTAATCCGATTCTTTTTATTAGTATTAAAGAGGCGGCAACTATATTATCATCATTATCTATCATTCCGATTAGTTCGTAATCAAATTTATTTTCGCTCATTAACATTCCAAAGCTAGATGATTGGTGATATGATCCTAATGGATGATTTTTTGAAAATTCATCAAATTCAAATATATTTAATTTTTTTAATTTCATAATTGTTCCCCTTTCAAAATAAGAGTGTATTGTATCACATTTAAAAACTTATTGCAATATTTTGTTTAATGGATTAAAATAATATATAGTAAAGGCGGTAGTGTGATGAATAGAGCGGTAAAAAATTTTAACAATTTGTTAAATATTTCTTTTTTGATGATTGCTTTGGATGTATTGGTTGGTTGCTTTTTGATATTTTATACGGATATTGCAACTACTGTTGCAACTGTTGTATCTGGTTGTTTAGTGCTTGTCCATGGAATATTTGCTTTAATTGATTATTTTTATGTTGGTATGTTTTTTAATTTTATGAAATATAGATTTATTCCAGGAATTTTGCTTGTTTTATTAGGAATTGTTATGATTATTAGTCCTACATATTTTATTAGTTTATTAGGAGTTGGAATTGGTATTTGGTTATTATCTGTTGGAGTTGAAAGTTTATTTTATACTTATAGGCTTTGGCAAAATAAAGAAGAAATATATTCTTTAATACTATTTATTGGCTTGTGTTCTTTAGTAATGGGAGTTCTAACAGTTATTAATCCTTTTTCAAGGTTTATGCTTTTGCCTAAGTTAGCAGGTATATTTGTAGTAGCGAATGGAATACTTAATATTGTTCAGATATTATTATTCAAAAAAAGGTCAAAGAATATAATAAAGGTATTCAAATAAATGCGTAAGCATTTTTTTCTTGACTTTTTGTTTGCTTGTATGGTAATTTAATATTTGAAATGGAAGTGGAATTATGGAAGTAGCACTTTTAATAGTTAGTATTTTGTTGATAGCAATAGTATTATTACAAAGTAATAAAGCTAGTGATGCTGGTCAAATTATTACTGGAGGTAATGAAGTATTGTTTCAAAATCAAAAAGAAAGAGGAGTAGAACTTTTAATTACTAGATTAACAGTTCTTCTTGGTATAGCTTTCTTTGTGATATCATTTATTCTATTTATTACTAAATAAGCCTTTAGGCTTTTTTCTTTTGCTTTAATTATTGCTGGTTTATGGTATAATTAAAATAGGTGGTAGTATGAATAGTAAAGGATTTACTTTGGTTGAATTGATAATTACTATAGCTTTGTTGTCTATGTTGTTTTCTTTGATTGCTACAAATATGGTGGGTTTACAAAGTAGACAATTGCAATCTAATTATAATAACTATAAGAAAGAGATAGAAAGTGCAGCTTGTTTGTTTATTGATTCTAAAGATGCTGCTATGGATGGTGCTATATATACTACTGTAAGTTTTTCAGAGACGTCTGAAGTTAAATTCGGAAATGCTGATCAAAATAAGGAAAAATGTCTTGAGATAGAAGCTTGTTATGTAAAAACAAAGACTTTATTGGAAACGGGTTATTTAGATAAAGACTTGGTTGATCCTTCTACTAGTGAAAAAGTTACAGAAAGTGAAGTAGTTAGGATAGAATATTTAAATGGTGAAAAGCATTGTACTTATTATAGTAATTAAAAAAGGGATGGGATTTTCATGAAAGATAAGATACTAGATTTGTTAAAAAATGTTCATGAAGCTAAAGAAGCTATTGAAATTAATGATATGCTTGGTTTAAAAACTTCGGATGAATATAGAGAAGTATATGAGGCTTTGGAAGAATTAGTTTCGGAATTTATTGTTTTTAAGACCAAAAAAGGAAAATATATATTACTTAAAAATTGCCCTGGTATGAAAATAGGAAAATTATCTGTTAATAAAAAAGGATTTGGCTTTTTATTACTTGATAAAGAAGATGACTTATATATATCTGAGAATAATTTTAATGGAGCTATAGATGAAGATATAGTTATGTGCGAAGTTTATACTTCAGGAGTTAGAAAAGAAGCTAGAGTTTTAAAAGTAGTAAAAAGGGAACTAGATAACTTAGTTGGTGAAGTTTATTATGAAAATGATGTTCCTTTTCTTAGACTGGATGATTCTAAAAAGGATATAAAAATAGAAATAACCGGAGAAAAAGTTAAAGATATAGTAGAAGGACATAAAGTCTTAGTAAAGACTATTAAACAAGTAAATAGTAAAAAGTATTTAGCTGAAATAATTAAAATAATAGGTCATAAGAATGATCCTGGTATTGATATTTTAAGTATTGCTTATAAACATGGAATTTATGAAGACTTTGGTGAAGAAGTAGAAACTGAATTAGAAGCTATTCCAAATGAAGTTGATATGAAGGAAACTAAAGGAAGAAGAGATTTAACAGAACAAGTTATTTTTACTATAGATGGTGATGATACTAAAGACATAGATGATGCAATAAGTATTGAAATATTACCTAATAATAATTATGAACTTGGTGTTCATATAGCAGATGTTTCTAATTATGTTAAAGAAAATACTGCTTTAGGAGATGCTGCATATAATAGGGGAACTTCTTCTTATTTAGCAGATACTGTTATTCCAATGTTGCCTCACAAATTATCTAATGGAATATGTTCGTTAAATGAGGGCGTAATAAGGTTAACTATGTCTTGTGTAATGGAAATAGATAATAAAGGACATGTTGTTAATTATGATATTTTTCCGAGCTTTATTAAAAGTAGAAAGAAAATGACTTATGCTAAGGTTAATGATGTTATAGTTAGAAATATTATTGATCCTGAATATGAACCTTTTGTTGAAAAGTTAAATCAAATGAACGAGTTACATAAAATACTTAGAAAAGAAAAAATTAGTAGAGGATATATAGATTTTGAAATTGATGAAGCTAAAATTATTCAAGATGAAACTGGAAAAGCTATAGGAGTTAAAAGAAGAGAACGAGAAGAAGGAGAAATGTTAATTGAAGATTTTATGATAGCTGCTAATGAAACAGTTGCTAATCATATTTTTCAAATGGACTTGCCTTTTATATATCGTGTTCACGAAGATCCTAAACCGGAAAAGGTTGAAGAATTTATGAATTTAGTTAAAATCTTGGGATATAAATTGACTGGTATATCAAATGGCTTTACTCCTAAAACTATGCAAAGAATATTAGAACAATTAAAAGATAAAAAAGAATTTGAAATATTGTCATCTTTACTTCTTAGGAGTATGAGAAAGGCTGAATATAGTAGAGATAATGTTGGCCATTTTGGACTAGCTTCAAAGGCTTATACTCATTTTACTAGTCCAATTAGAAGATATCCAGATTTAGAAGTTCATAGATTATTAAAAAGGTATTTAGTTCAAAATGATATTTCTATGACTACAATACATACATTGGAAAATTCTTTAGTAGAAATCGCTTCTCATTCTAGTGAGAGAGAACGTGCCGCAGTAGATGCTGAAAGAGAAGTTCTAGATATGAAAATGGCTGAATATATGGAAGACCATATTGGTGAAGAGTTTGATGGAGTTATTAATACTATTACTAATTTTGGCTTTTTCGTAGAATTGCCTAATCTTGTTGAAGGATTAGTTCATGTTCAAACTTTAAAGGGGGATTATTATTCTTATATTCCTGAGTTGTTGTCCATGATTGGTAAATCAACAAAGAAAACTTATAGACTTGGTGATAAAGTTAGAGTAAAATGTATAAGTGCATCAAAAGAAAATGCTATGATAGATTTTGAGTTAGTTACTAAAAATAGTGACGAGGGGGAAGATGATAGCAATGGAGATAAACAATAAAAAAGCGAATTATGAATACTATGTAGAAGATTCAATTGAGTGTGGTATAGAATTAAAAGGAACAGAGATTAAATCAATAAGAAATGGATCTGCTGATATTAAAGATTGTTTTGCTATTATAAAGAATAATGAAGTTTTTCTTTTAAATATGTATGTAGCAAAATATGACGAAGGAAATAGATTTAATCATGATGAACGTAGAACTAGGAAGCTATTACTTCATAAAAAAGAAATAAAAAAATTAAAAGAAAAAGTAGAAAGAGAAGGATATTCTTTAGTACCATTAAAAGTTTATTTGTTGTCTGGTAAAGTAAAGGTTTTACTTGCTGTTTGTAGAGGTAAAAAGAATTATGATAAGAGACAATCTATAAAAGAAAGAGATATTCAAAGAGAAGTTCAAATTAAAATATAATAGTTATGGTATAATGGAATTGTGAGGTGTTTTATATGAGTAAAGATGTTAAAAAGAATAAAGGAAAATATAAAAATGATGATAAAGATAGAACTTCTTCAACAACAAAAAAAAGATTGAGTAAGAAGAGGTTGCTTATACTTGTCTTAATAATTCTTATTATTATATCACCTATTGTTCTTTTAACAGTAGCTCACTTTTCTAAAATTAAAGAATCTGAAAACAGTGTTAAAAAAGAAAAGAAAGTTGAAGAAAAAGTAGAAAAAGAAGATCCTGTTCCTGAAACTCCTAAATTGAAAATTGTTGATGAAAATACGACTTCTAGACCATTTGCAATAATGATAAATAATGTTAGTCAGGCTCGTCATTTACAAAGCGGATTACAGGATGCGTATATAATATATGAAATGATTGTAGAAGGTGGAATTACTAGGTATATGGCGTTATTCTTGGATCAAAATACTGAACGTATAGGATCAATTAGAAGTTCTCGTCATTATTATTTAGATTATGCTTTAGAAAATGATGCAATTTATGTACATCATGGTCAAAGTCCGCAAGCTCAAAGAGACTTTGGTACTCTTGGAGTAACAAGAATTGTTGTTGATAATTCTACAACAGGTTGGAGAGATAAAACTTTAAATGTTTCTTCAGAACATACTTTATTTACTAGTATTGCTAAGTTAAAAAAAGGTATTGGAAGTAAGAGAACTGTAAGAAACAATGATTTATTGTTAAAGTATAGTATTGATTCTCTTGATCTTGCATCTATTCCAGACAGTCAAGAAGCTAAAAAGGTTTCGATTAATTATTCTAATATTGTTACAAGTA
>Ga0247609_10001407_pt1 | contig 28822 bp, 23 predicted proteins | sample 172DNAGHGlowgp2_FD_193487 | JGI IMG/M metagenome (GOLD analysis project Ga0247609, IMG submission 193487) | Sheep rumen microbial communities from Palmerston North, Manawatu-Wanganui, New Zealand - 1728 DNA GHGlow gp2 | ecosystem: Host-associated > Mammals > Digestive system > Stomach > Rumen ... | reverse complement strand
AGGTAGCCTGCGGTGCGGCCCGGTTCAATCCAAGCTTCACCCTGGAATTCCTTGTCGATACCCGCCATAATGCGCAGCAGCGTCGACTTACCGGCACCGTTCTGGCCGATGATGCCAATCTTTGCGCCATAGTAGAAACTGAGGGAAATATCCTTCAGCACCTCCTTGTTAGGCGGGTAGGACTTGGTCATCTTGTACATGTAGAAAACGAATTTTTCTGCTTTATTCTGTTCGGCCATAAGGGCTCCAGGGGGTAGTATGTAAGAAATACAAGCGGTCTAGATTATCATTAACGATTGTTCAGATAATCAAGAACCTTGTTGGTCAGATCGTTCTCTTTTTTCCAGAAGAGCACGGAACCTGTCGCGCGGTCCACGACCATGTCGTAGCCTTCCTGCAGCGCAATTTCATTAACTGCCTTGCGGATAAGCTGGATAATCGGAGCACTCACCTTCTCGTTCTGCGTGATGAGTTCGCCCTTGCGGCCATACACGCGATCGATAAAGGACTTGAGTTCCATATCCTTCTTGTTGTATTCGGCCTCGAGTTCGCGCTTCTTCTCGTCACTGAGCATCAGCATCTGCTTATCGAGTTTTTCCTTGATTGCAGAAAGTTCCTTCTGCAACAGGTTCGCCTGCTGCTCCCACTTGGCCACCTGGCGGTCGTATTCTTCCTGCGCCTTCTTGGTGCCCTTGTAGCCGTCAAAGATGAGCTTGGAATCCACATGCGCGATACGCAAGCCATCTTCGGCAAAACTCGCACATGCGAAGACCATCATCAAAGCGATTAGAAACTTACGAATCATAGAGCCTCCCGATTCCTTAGAATCCCTGACCAATGACAAAGTTGAATTCCATGTCGCCCACCTTGCTGCGCTGCAGGCCAGTGTAGGTTTCGCCCACATCCAGAGGCCATGCAAAGTCGAATCCGATAATACCGAGCATCGGCACCACTACGCGGAAACCGAAACCGACATCCTTCTTGAGGCTCGAGGGATCCCATTCGCTGAGCGGGTTCCTGCTCGGCTTTGCAACCTTCGTCTTGGGGTCATAGCGTTCACCGAACACGTTACCCGCATCGAAGAAGAACGGCAACAGGTAGAATGTCTGCGGAACGATACCCAACTGGAGTTCCGCACCGATGTACTGGTAGCTGCGGCCCAGGCGGCGGTAGCCGATAGATCCCGAACTATAGCCGCGCATGTTGCCTTCGTAACCCATCACGCCGCCCATCGTGTAGAGCGTGCGGTATTGCAGTTGGTCACCGAAGATAACGCCATACTCGTTGGTAAGGGCAATCGCCAAGCGGTCACGGAACAGCGGGAACCACCACTTGATGGTAAGTTCCGTCTTGACAAAGCTAAAGTCACTGAAGAGGAGGTCGTCGGCAATCTGCACGTCAAGCACGTAGCGGGAACCTTCAGTCGGGAACTGCGGCAGGTTCTTGTCGTCGCGCACGAGGCGGAGGTTGATAGCAGATTCGATACCGGTGTAGACCACGTAGCTATCGTCGATGTTGGGGCCCTGCTTGTTCATGAGCCAGCTGTAACCGATCTGTCCATAGAAGTAGTCGTCGGGCCACTTGAGTCGCTTACCCAGGTACACACTTCCGCCGTAACGGGTGATGTCCGGGTCGTTGTAGTCTTCCATATTCCACCAGGAGTAGCTGAGGCTTGCACCGAGAGTAATCGGCTTGTCCATGAGCCAGGGTTCCTGGAAGCTGAGAGATGCGCTCTTCTTGTCGGCACCGTATTCCACGCTCAGGCTCGCCGCCTGGCCATCACCCATACAGCAGTTCGGGATAGACACGCTGGCCGTACCCACGAGACCATCACTTTCGCTATACGACACACCCAGGCTGAACTGGCCGGTACCGGCTTCCTTCTCCTGCACAGTGAAGTCGAGGTCCACTTCCTGCTCGCCATAGACCTTGATATCGGGTATGACCATGTCGAAGTAGTTGAGTTGCATGATTTCGCGGAAGCTACGTTCCAAAGCAGACTGGCGGTAGGTATCGCCCGGATACAGACGCACCTCGCGGCGGATAACCTTCTCGTTGGTCTTCGTGTTGCCGTGAATATAGACCTTATGGATACTTGCAGGCAGGCCTTCGCGCATACGGTACGTGAGGTTCACCACGGAGTCGTTCTCGAACGTGCGTTCCTCGTCGAACTGTGCAAACAGGTAGCCATCTTCGCGGTAGACATCAATCAGTGCCTTGCGGGAAGCCTCATACAGGTACTGGTCGAACACGGAACCGCTATCCAGGCGGAACGCGTAACCCAGCACCTTGTCGTTCAGCACCTCGTTGCCGGAGAAGTGCACGTTACCCATGTAGTAGCGGCGACCCTCGTTCATACCGATATGGATGCAGATGGCGCTCGACGTCTTGATGTTGTCGTACTTGTTCAGAAGCGGGAACATGTCTTCGATCATGTAGCGCACAAGCAACTTTTCCTCGTATTCCGAGGGTTTCTTGATCTTCTTGAGCGAATCGATTTTCGGGTTGTTGAACTTGCGGCCGTCCACAATCTTGAGCCATTCCTTGCGGGAAGCCTCGTAGCGGATAATGTCGTTCAGGAGCTTGAGGGCGTCTTCTTCTTCCTTGACCTGCGGGAGAGGACGGGAGACATACCCATGACTGGAAGCCTCCCTCGTCTGGCGGAAGAAGTGCGAGACCTGCATCGTGGGCTTGCCCGCCATCTTGTACATGGCTGTCGCCGGATCGCCCATCGCGCGGTTCAACTGGTCGTAAAGCGGCTGGAGCCTTTCCCCTACCGGCACCATGCGGCCCAGGTAGAACAGGCAGCTGGAATCGGGCAGGTATTCTGCACGGTAATCGGTCAGTTCCGCATCCAGGAAGCCGAAATGGCGGATAGCGTTGAGCACAGTGTCGCGGTCGGCATCGAAAACGTTCTGCTTGAACTCGCCACCGCCGTACCACTGGTCCACCTTCGTGAGCATGTGGTCGGTAATGTCTATCGCGGGCACGTTGTCGTTACCCTTGATATCAATCGCACGCACCTTGACCTTCTCGCCCTCGCGAATAATGAAAGTCACCTGGTTCTTGTTTTCGTCCACGGGCGTCTCACGGTAGCCGACCTCGGCCAGCAGGAATCCCTCAGAACGGTAGTGGTCAATCAAGGCCTGGCGGTCACGTTCCAACTGGCTCTTGCTGTACACCTGGCCCGGAAGCATGCGCAACTTGAGGCGCAGGTCGTCCTCGGAGACTTCGTCACATCCATCCAAGATGGCGGTATCGAGAGCAGGGAGTTCCTTAACCTTGAAAATGAGGTCCAACTCGGTGCTATTGTCCACGTAGTCGACCCAGGCAGACACATCATCGAACAGGCCCGACTTGTAGAGTGCCGAGACCGCATCCTGAACCTTGTCAGAAAGAGCGGACGGAGAATAGGTTTGGCCATCACGAATACCAATGCGGCTAAGGACCGAACGTTGGTCCATGTTCACGTTTCCTTCGACCTTGACCTTACGGACCGTGTTTTCGGCCATATAGTCCGTAGGCATCTGGGACATATCCAGCAACTGGGCGTGCATCAAACCGGCAAAGGCGAGAATCAGAATTACAATTCGAGAACGCAGAGTAAACCTTCCTATAAAAGCAAAAAAACTTAAAATACCGCACAAAAATACAAAAATTGGAATCTTCCGCCCAACCAAGATAGCCGAAAAAACGCGCATAGCAACGTAACTTTACAGCGATTGTAAAAAAAGCTGGTTCGAAGGAGAAAAATGCGGTAACGACGAAAACTTTTAGAATTTTTTTCTTTTTTCTAGCGCGTAAAAAGACTAAATTCTTCTCGTTAAATTTTAACCACTCCTATTAGAGGATTATATGCGTTCAACCGCCTGGAATGACGAAGAAAACAGAGTCCTGCCCGAAATGGCCCTGGACTTCATGCCCGAAGAAAAATTACGTGAACTACAGCTGCAGCGTCTGCGTGCCACCGTGAAGCTCGCCTATGAAAAAGTCCCGCTTTTCCGTGAGCGCATGGACGAGAAGGGACTCACGCCCGACGACGTGAAGACCCTCAAGGACATCGCGAAGCTCCCCTTCACCATGAAGAAGGACTTGCGTGACACCTACCCGTACGGCCTGTTCGCCGTCGACCTGAGCGAAGTCGTGCGTCTGCATGCAAGTTCCGGCACCACGGGTAAGCCCATTGTGGTTGGCTACACCAAGGAAGACATGGAAGTGTGGGCCCAGGTTATCAAGCGCGGACTCCTCGCCTGCGGGTTCAGGAGCACCGACATCGTGCAGAACTTCTATGGCTACGGTCTCTTTACCGGTGGCCTTGGCATCCACGGCGGCTTTGAAGCCCTCGGTTCGACCGTCATCCCCATCAGCGGCGGCAATACCGAACGCCAGGTGATGCTCATGAAGGACTTCGGCGTTACGGCAGTGGCAGGAACCCCGAGTTACTTTGTTCGCATTATCGACGTTGCCGAAAAGATGGGCGTAGATATTTCCAAGCTCGGCGTTAAGCGTGGCATCTTCGGTGCAGAACCGTGGAGCGACGGCATGCGCGACTACATCGAAGAAAAGACCGGCATCAAGGCATACGACATCTACGGTCTTTCCGAAATCGTGGGCCCGGGCGTGGGCTGTGAATGCGAGTGCCGCGACGGCATCCACATCTTCGAAGACCACTTCTACCCCGAAATCGTCGACCCCGAAACGCTTGAACCGCTGCCGGACGGCGAAGAAGGCGAACTCGTGCTCTCTACTCTGAGCAAGCGCGCAATGCCCATCATCCGCTACCGCACCCGCGACATTACCGCCATCGAGAAGACGAAGTGCAAGTGCGGCCGTACCATCCGCCGCATCCGCCGCATTGGCCGCCGTAGCGACGACATGATTATCATGCGTGGCGTGAATGTGTTCCCAAGCCAGATCGAGACGGCCCTCCTCCGTGCGGAGAAGGCACTGCCGCACTACCAGATCGTACTCGACACCAAGAACAACATGGACACGCTCGAAGTCAAGGTGGAAGTTTCTCGCGACATGGTGAGCGACTCCATGAGCGCCATGGAACAGCTGAACAAGAAGTTCAAGCACTCCATCGAACAGATTCTCGGCATTTCCGTGATCGTCACGCTGTGCGAACCCGATTCGCTGCCGCGTAGCGAAGGCAAGGCCAAGAGAGTTGTCGACAACCGCAAGAAAATGTAAGGAGGTACAACATGAAGATTCCGCAAGTATCCGTATTCGTTTCCAACCGCCCTGGCCGTCTCCAGGCGGTGTGCCGCTCGCTTGCCGACGCCGGCGTGAACCTCCTTTCGCTCACGCTCGCCGACTCGGGCGAATTCGGGCTTATCCGCCTTATCGTCAGTGACCCGGAAAAGGCCGTGGACGTGCTCGCCAAGGCAGGCCTCAGCGCCACCATCACCGACGTGGTCGCCTGCCCCGTGAACGCCGCCATCGGTGGCCTCGCCGAACTGCTCTCCACCGCAGTGGGCAGCCAGCAAATCGACTACATGTACGCCTACCCCTCCACCCTGAACGGCAGCAACATCATGATCTTGCGCTTCCAGGATACGGAAAAGGCTATCGAGGCCCTCGAAGCCACGCACTTCAAGGCTATCAGCAAGGAAGAACTGCTGGGATAACGAGCTGTCATCCTGGAGGCCAACGGCCGATAGGATCCAAAAAAATTAAACGCCGAGCGAAAGCCCGGCCTTTTTTCTTCTTGTCCAGCGCGATAGTCTGGTTATTTCACCATATAAATCGTGAGCGTCTTGCTGTATTCGTAACCGACGATTAGCAAGGCCTGGCCTTCGAGCGGGCTCTTGTCCGCCGGAATAAAGAGAATGCCTTCCGGACCGCGGTCCAGCGGGTCCAAGTAGTAGTCGACCACCTTGGGGCCCTTGTATTCTTCTGGCTTTGGAGCCTTGAGATATCTGGGCGTTTCGGCTTCCGTCACATCTACAACCATAATCCCGCTAGTGCGTTCCAGGCCGACAAAGGCATAGCGCTTGTAACCGACCTCGCCCACCGTCACGTTTTCCGGTTCGCAGCCCTTGTCACTGCTACGCTTGTCCATCTTGACCTTGCCCTTCTTGGCATTCCAGTTGAAATATTCTGGAGCAATTTTCGCCAGGATGCGCTCGAACATATCATAGGTATCCCAGACCAGCCTTCCAGTCTCACCATCGAAAATACTCATGGAACGCGTACCGAAGATATACATGTGCTTGCACGCGGGGCTCTTGGTGCGTTCACCGTCGCAGTTGCGCTCCAGCCCGCTCACCGTCAAGTCCCTCAGTTCATTTAAAAGCGAATCCGTAAACACCGGGCGATATAGCCTCCCTTGTTCGGCAAGCATCATTGGGCTCGTCACGTCAGTCCAGGCCTTATAATCGTTGACCGGAGCGCCTTCGTTGGCCGTAAGCACGTAGTACTTGTCGCCAATCGCAAAAGATGCAATGCCATCGGGCTGGCGGAGCCCGCGAAGCGGGTACTTCTTCATTTCAATCAGGCCATTGCTGACCGCATCGATTGTCGCACCGCTAGAATAGTCAACGTAACCCAGCGGGAACACCTTCGTTATCTTCTTCGCCTTCACGTCCAGCTTCGCGATGGCGTTGTTCTCTTGCAGCGAGACCCAAGCCCATCGGGAATCCTCCGACACCGTAATGTACTCGGGTTCCAGCGACTTCACGAAGCCCTGCACACCGGGAGCGCGAACGCCGGCCTTCTTGAGTGCGGTTGTATCGAGTTTATCGAAACGAACCACCGTCAATTCCGCTCCTTTCCAGAGTTCCACGTCATCCGCCTTGGCAACCGTCAGTACGGCAATTCCGCCTTCCGGATCTTCCGAAAAATCCGTGCTCGGCGAACCTTCGCAGGCCACCAGCAGGTTCTTGCCATCAGGCGTAAACTTGATCATGTCGGGCTGGCTGCACACCCTGTAAAGCCCAACGACTTCAAGACTGTCCGTATAGCGCATGACCTGCACCTGGCCATCTTTCCATTCCTCGTCTTCGAGCATCGAAACCGCCACCAAGTCACCATGGACCGTGACGCTAGATGCATTACCGGGTATTTCCTTTTCAGCAATCTTTTTCGGCATTCCCGGATTGGAAAGGTCCACCACCTCGACAACCTTCGCATCGCCAACAACAAACAATTTGTTCTTGCCAGGCATAAAGTCCGAAATTTCAGCAGTCTTCATCGACACTGTCGAAAGCGGTGTCAAGACCTTACCCAGCTGGAACGGGCCAGCCGACTGGGCATTCAGCTTCGCAAAACAAAAGCCCGCAGACAAAAGCAGGCTATAAACAACTACGGGGAACTTCGTCATAACTAATCCCTATAAATTACCTCATGATCAACCACATCACCAACAGTCCTACCCCAAGACCGCCAAGGAAAGACGTTCCAGTCATGGTCGCGGCTTTCCTCTTTTCATCGTCAACCTTTTCCTTACCCTTCTCGTTCACGTCGAGAGCAACACCCAATGCCTGGGCACAAACCTCGTTGTTCTGCTTCATCGTCTGGTAGCTCTGTTCCCAGTTCGCGCACTTGGCTTCTTCGACAACAATCGCCTTGCGGAGTGAATCCTTTTCGACTGCACAAAGGCTATCGCGGACCTGCATCACGCTATCGCGCATTGCAAGTTCTTCTTGCATCACATCCACCGGAACCTGTTCAACAGACGCCTCTACCTCAGGTTTTGCAGGCGTTTGAGGCGCAGTAGCAGGTTCTGCCGCGAACAGGATCGCGGCAAGACAAAGCACAAGGGCAAGCAAATTCTTCATGTTTTCAATATAGCAAAAGCGCTACTTCTGGAGTACAGCTTTCTTCTGCCAGATGCCGTCGGAATACTTCACGTAGTATACACCAGGGCCAACCTTCTGGGCATTCTTGACAACCGTGCCATCAAGACGGCGGACCTGTACTACGTACCTGGAGACATCCTGGCTTTCAAGGGCAACGATTCGGTCGCTCTTTTCCGAAGAACTGCTCTTGTTGTTCTTGGAAGAAGAACTCTTACCTTCGCTGGAACTCGATGCCGGCTTAGAAGAGGAACTGCTCTTCTTTTCGGAGGAGGAACTCACCTTATCACTCGAAGAGGATTCCGGGACCTTGCTCGAAGACGACTTCACAGAAGAGCTGCTCTTCGGTTGCGACGAGGAACTCTTTGCAGAGGAAGAACTTTCCGCAGAAGACGACTCCGGTTCGGAACTGCTGCTTTCTATCTTACTAGAAGAACTGCTCTTCACGCTCGAAGAGGATTCCGGAGTCACGCTAGACGAGGACTTTTCGCTCGAAGAAGACGCCGGCGCCCCGCTCGACGAGGAACTCTCGGACGAAGAACTGACCACAACGCTCGAAGAAGATTCGGGCTGGAGCGGCTTGCGGGAATCAATAAGCACAACCTTGAGCACCTGAATACGGGCAGAATTCACCGTATCGGGAATATTCAGCGCACCAATAGCATTGTTTACAGTTTTCAAGGAATCATTGCCAACAGAAGTTCCATATTTTCTACTCATCCGAAGTGTAAGCGTATCATCATCGGCTCTTCTAAATAGATGAGTATAGGAGATGCTGGCAAACCACCACTCAAACGCAAACTCATAGGGTTTCGAAAACAGCAAGTGACTTGCCGGGAAGGAGAGTTTATCGGGAATCGCTCCCGGAATATAGGCCAAGATATTATTGGTATTCGAGGAATCATGACCTTCCATCTTCAAGTTATGGATATCGTAGACGACTGTCGCAAAATCATTGTTATCCTTTTCTACCCATTCCTTACTATTGTTCCACGTAGCAAATCTATACGTCGTAAGCTGCGATTCAAGGCAATTCGCCTGAATAGAAAGTGGAATGGAGTCTTTAAAATTATTAGAAGAAGCTTTCACTGTCCTGTACGACTCATGACGCGTGAAATTCGAGGAATCCTTCGTCCATGTCTGAGGATTGCCGTACCAGTTAGTTTCCTCGATGTAAGCCGGCACGAATTCAACCACAGAACTCAGCGAATCGCAAATGTTGCGGATAAAGACCGAGGACGTATCCTGGGCAAGGGCATTAGAAGCCATAGCGAAGGCCGAGAGCACAATCAGCTTCTTCCACATAGAGGATAATTTCATAGGACCTCCCTTTTTCTCTAAATATACATCGTTTTCGCCCGAAGCGTTAGCGGGCAAACTACCCGCGGGCCGCGAGAATGCGCTTCCAGCCGTCTTCGGGGATCTGGGCGCCCATTACCTGCACCACTTCGTTACTCACGACGCTTCCGAGGTTGCCGCTGCGTTCCATGTCCCAGCCGTTCATGTAGCCGTACAGGAATCCCGACGCCCACAGGTCGCCGGCACCCGTCGTGTCGATGGCCTTCGCAGGGCCCGCCTGCACATGCACAACCTTGCCGTCCTTGGCGATGAGGGCGCCACGCTTGCCAATCTTCACCACGGCGACCTTAGCCTTCTTGGCGAGTACGTCGAGTGCGGCCTCTTCCTTCACGCCCGCGTAGGCGAACGCCTCATCTTCGTTTGCGATAATGATGTCTATCATACCTTCGGCAAAGAGTTCGTCGAACAGCTTGCGGCAGGCTTCCACCACACCGAAACTGCTGAAGTCGAGCGCGGTTTCCACACCCAAACTGCGGGCAAGCGTGAACGACTTCTTGAAACAGTCCGCATTGAAAGCACGGTAGCCTTCGGCATAGAGCAAGCCCACGCCGTCATAGAGCGCCGGTACAAAGTCATCGCTAGCAAGGAAGTCGGATGCCCCGAGGTACGTCCACATGGAGCGCTGGGCATCGGGCGTCACTGCAGAGAACACGCAACCCGTCGCGGCATCGCTCACTCCGAGCTTGGATTCCACGCCATTCTTTTCAAGGTGCGCACGGAAAATGCGGCCCAGTTCATCGTCACCGATTTTAGAAATGAAGGCTGCCTTGCCACCCAGACGCGAAAGACCAACCATCGTATTGCAGGTAGAGCCACCCGGCACGCGCAGCGGGTTCTGGAGCGCCGCAAGGAATTTTTCCATCTGCGGCCAGTCCACCATGTTCATGCCGCCCTTCTGCACACCCTGCGATTCAATCCATGCGTCATCCACATTCGCGAGAATATCTACGAGGGCAGCGCCCATACCTAAAACTTTCTTCATTACATTCCTCCCCTACGGCGGCGAAGCCTTTCGCCTGCACGCAGCAGAAACTGACGTTCCGAATCGGTAAGGGAATTTATCCCTTCGCGGTTCACCTTCTTGAGGATCTCATCCATCCTCTTCTGTTCATCCATATAGAACACTTCGCCTTCCAGCGGTTCATCTTCACGCTGCTTTTCTACCCCGGCATCGCCTTCGCTCCGTGCCCCGCCTTCATGCACGCGGAACTTCGGGCGACGTGCACGGCGCACGCTACTTTCTACCTTGTCAGCAATGCCCCCGAGGGTACGGCCAAAGCCACGTTCATAAATCCACATATAGATAAAGCCGCCCACAACTCCGCCCAAGTGGGCAAAATGCGCAATTCCATCGCTGGAATGAGCCATCAGCACGTCAATCGCCACCATGAACCACATCGCATACTTTATCCGCATCGGGAAAAAGAAGAACATCAGCAGCATGCGGTTCGGGAAGAACTTGTAATAGGCAACAAATATGCCCATCAATGCGCCAGAGGCTCCGATAATCGGGGCGCTCGTAAGCCCCATCAGGTACATCACCAAGCTGAAAACCGCCGCAAAAATCCCGCAGAACATGTACATTGCCGTAAAATGGCGGCTCCCCATCATGTCAGCAACCTCGCTACCGAACATCCAGAGCATCAGCATATTGAATACAAAGTGCCAAAAGTCCACATGCACGAACATGTAGGTTACAAACCTCCACGCCTGTTCCGGCGCAAACGGCCAAAAGGCGCCCAGGTAGGCGATGTAGTCGCGTACGTTTCCGTCTCCAAGGCCTGGCAGGTTCAAGTGCAGGCCAAGCAAGGAGCCACCAACAAAGGAGACTCCAAAAATCACCGCATTGATAATCAGCAGCACGCGGAGCACTCTAGGCAAGAACTGAAAAGGTCTCATGAATTTTCCTTCAATAATATCGGCAAGATTTGTTCAGGGACATACTTCGCAAGCAACTCTCTACCTTCCCCGGTAGCGGTCACGCCCGCCTTCAAAAGTTCGCGCACTACAGTGCTAGATACCATCAGGTGTTCCGGTGCACTAGACAGGAAAACCGTCTCGCATTCCGGGCAAAGCATTTTGTTGTTCCAGGCAACAGTCTGCTCGTAATCCACATCGGCAGCATTACGGATACCGCGCACCAGGAACTTGGCCCCGACACGTTTTGCAAAATCCACCGTGAGGCCATCGAAGCAGCCAACCTTCACATTCGGGACAGTCGCTACCGCAGCACGCACCATTTCGGTTCGGGCGGTCTCGTCAAAAACATACTTCTTGGAGGCGTTCACCGCCAGCAACACCCATAGTTCATCAAACAGGCCCGACGCCCGCCTGACAATATCCAGGTGCCCCACGGTAAACGGATCGAACGATCCCGCGAATACGGCAATTTTCTGCATGCCGTAAATATAGTTTTTTCAGACATCAAAAGGAGATCCCCGCCGGAGCCTGCCCTGAGTTTACGAATGGGCGGGGATGACATTCCGATAAATCACTAGTGAGGATTCACCATAGCGGCGAACCTGCACCAGGCCTGCTTCGGAGGCTTCTTTCACCCATGCAGGCAAATTCCGGCTAGGGGCTTCGAACACGGCAACGCCGCCCGGATTCAGCCATTCCCAGTACTTGCGCAAGTCCGGGTATTCCATGTCCTTGAATGGCGGGTCCGCATAAATCAAATCAAAACCGCGTTCAGAACAAAGTAATTCCTTTTCCATATTCAAGGCGTTCTTTTCCAACAAAGTAAGTTGCTTTTCTAGCGAAAGCGCCTTGTACGCCTGCAAAACGAGGCGAGCCTGGCCATGCGCCATCTCGACAGCGACTACACTTGCCGCACCACGGCTTATGGCCTCGATTCCCATGATGCCCGTACCCGCAAACAGGTCGAGCATACGGAACCCCTCTACGCCCTGCAAAATATTGAAGAGGGCCTCGCGCGTACGAGAGCCCGTAGGCCTTGTCCTAGATGTATCAGGAGAAGGGACATTACGCCCCCGAAGCAAGCCACCAGTAATGCGGATCGGCATATTACGGAGCGACGAACATCACCAAGGTCATGGCGGTGCTCAAGGTCCTCTTCACAAGCTTGAGTTCTGCCTTCGTGACACCGATACGCACGGGAGAGGCATCCAGGGCAGCCATCATGGACTGCAGTTCCGGGAAATCCGCCGTGGTCGATACCTGGTAGGTGAAGCGCTTGTACACGCCGAATTCCTCGACGCTCGGCTTGTCGAATCCACCAATCGTTACCTTATTCGCAGCAGCGATACTCTTGAACGCCTTGATTTCTTCGGCAACATCCTTCACGTTCACGAAGGTCGTAACGGCGGCCTTATTCACGTTGTTCACGTTGAACAGGCCAAAGGCGGTAATGTCTGTCGCAGGAGCATTCTCGGGCAGAGGCGGCGTGCGGAAATCAGAACTCACGGACTTGACACGTTCCAGGAAACTACGCTGGGAAGTCGGCTTCACCGACACGCCTCGCACATAGAAGTAGTTCGGGGACTGGAACACGCAGTCGGAGAACCCGACATCGTCCGGGGTCGCCGTCGTGAGGAAAGTAAAGAACTGGTTGATCGCCGCACGCTGGAACGAAATCTTTTCCATCGGGAGGAACGAGTTGTAGTCGTCGCGCTTGTTGTTGAACAGCACCTGCGGCTTGACCTCGCCCACCACCTGGTTTACAGACAATGCGTTACGACGCTTGAGCGCTTCTTCGGCAGCTGCGGCCTGCGCCTCGAGCGAACCACCGGCAGAGGTCTGCTGTCCGTTGCTCAGGGTAAGGGCACTGCGGCTCGGATCCTCGGCACCGATGAGAGCCAGGTACGGGCCGGGCAAAATACCCTGAAGGGGCTGCGGTACACCGAATACGCTTATGAAGCAGCTGAACACGCCGAATACGAACAGTGCAGCCACAGCAACAAGCAGAGTCTTCTTCTTGGAGGTCTTGACCTGCGCAGAGACGTCGGTCACGCGCACCGGCGTAACGACATCGAGAACAGAAACGCGTTCTGCGGCCTCCATCAAATTCAATCGAATCATACACCCTCCATCACGCCAAGCGCGGTTCCTATGGCTCCGGCACAATTAAGTACGGCAGCGGAATCGGCCTCGTCGACCGGGAGCCTGAGATTGGAGAAAGAATCCATCAATACAACCTGGCAGCTGTCGGCGAGTTTTTCACGCAACTTCTGCACAAACAGCGGTTCCATAGCCATTTCACCGCAGATATGCACCTGCTTGACATCGGGTACGGAATTCTGTTCCTTTGCAAGTTTCATCTGTTCGCAGACACCGTCTGCAAGGATAGATGCAGCCTCTTCCATGGAGGCATTCACCAAGGAAAGCGTCGACACGCAACGGAGCGCATGCAGGCTATCCTTGCTAAGCCAGAGCATCGTCACGCCAAAATAGTCGGCCTTGATGACGCATTCCACATTCTTCTTGATACCTTCCGCCACATCCATGAGGTTCATCAGCGAAAGCACGTCGACTTCCATGCCCTTCGGCACGAGGCTCTTGCTGCGGAAACCCTTGCGCAGGGCATCGACCCATTCACGCCGGACCGCGATAAGCAGAACGGTCTGTCCGATAGAGGCATCACCGCTTAAGACCTTATAGTCAACGATATAGGAATCCTTATCGCCATTGGTAATGAGCCCGAGGTACCACTGGACGTACTCGTCAATATTGGCGACAGCCTCTGCCGGTACGAACACCTGGCGGACAATGGACCTGAAGGCGGGGACCGTCACGGAGATAGCCTCGATCTCTTCAAGCTGGCACTCGTCCATCCAGCCCTGGAGGACCGTCTCGAACGTGTAGATGTCATCGATGGGGCTGGTTTCCGTCTGGAGAACAGCAGTCTTGAGAACGCGCTTTTCAGCACCGTCCAACAAGGCGAGTTTCAGGGAGACATCGCCCACCTCAATACCTAGGTACAATTTCGTATCACTCATATACTCAACGACTTATGAAGTTTTTGATAGTATAAAACTAATCAAAAATTACGCTTTGCAGTATGCCCTCCAGTTTTTTCTTGCCTATTCCGGGCACTTTTTGCAGGCTCGCACCCCCCGAAAAGGGGCCATGCTCCTCGCGGAAAGCGATAATTTTCTCGGCAAGCTTGGGTCCGACGCCCTTAAGGGCGCACAGTTCGTCCGCCGTCGCTGTGTTGATATGCAAGGGAAAGCGGACGATAGCCTTCTTTTTCCGGGGCTTTTTCTCCTTACTTGTTTGTAAATTTTCAGTTACAATACCGCCGGTTTCCAGGGTCGCCGTGGAGCCCATTGCCGGATATTCCACTTTGGACTGCACAAGGGGCGCCTCAGCCTTCCTCGGGCGGTCCCCGATATCCACAAAATCGACCGACGGAAGCCCCCACGGCAGGAACCTCACCGCAAGCCCGACCACAAAGAGGGCCAATGCCACATGAAGAATTTTTCTTTCAGCAGAGTTCATATTTCCCCTCGCCTGTTTTTTAATGCAACGATTTGATGAGTGCCTCCACCGCAGCAGCATCGGAAGGGACATCCACCGACACCGACGGATAGCGGCTCATGACCATGCGTATCGGGCGCCGCCCCATGATGCGCATCTGTTCCAGCGAACGTTCCTTCTCCATCGCACTCTGCGGCAAAGCAGAAAATTCATCCCGCGCCACTCGGGAATACGCATAAATTCCCTGGTGCTGGAACCAGCGCGGAGCATCGCTTGGCTCCACGTGGCGGGTAAAGTCCACGGCAAAGCCGTTTTCGACTCGGACCTTCACCACGGTCGCAAGTTCGGCATCAGAAGGAGCAAGCGGGCATGCGACACTCACCCAGCAATCCGGGTGGGCAGCAAGTTCGCGCGCGACATCGACAAGCACATCGGGCTCCACCAAGGGCTCGTCGCCCTGTAGGTTCACCACCAGGTCAAGGTCCAGGGCACGAGCCGCCTCGGCCACACGGTCAGACCCCGTATTCGCGGGCCCTGTGAGCAGAAACTCGAATCCCGCCCTCGAAACGACCTCGGCAATCTGGTCGCTGTCGGTCGCACACACAATGCGGTCAAAACATTCCGCAAGCCGAGCCCTCTCGAGGGTCCGGACAATCATTTCTTTACCGCATAACTTAAAAAGGGGCTTCCCAGGAAACCGGGAAGACCCCATACGTGCGGGTACTATGCAGTGTACTGCAGTCATAAAAATAATATGGCCGTTTCTGGCTTTTGTTTTTGCGGGTTAGCCGCCAATGACCTTCGGGATGGCGAAGTGGTCGTTTTCCACTGCAGGCGCATTCGCGAAGGCCTGGTCCAGCGATAATCCCTGAACCGGCACGTCTTCGCGAAGGATGGTCGCACCATTCTCGACACCGGTCATCGGTTCGACATTGGACAGGTCGAGCGCCTTGAGCGCTTCCATGTGGTCGAGCATCTTGTCGAGATGCCCCTTCACGGAATCGATGTCGCTTTCCGCAACTTCGAGCCTCGAGAGCTTCGCCAATTTCAATACTTCTTCACGTTCGAGCATAAAAACCTCGTTATTTACGGGTTATAAAATAACAAATTTTTTTCGCAGGGACAACCACTATCCCACAATCTGCAGGGCGGCATACTTGAGGATGATTGTCCTCACCGTATTGTCATTGCCAAACCGCACGTCCACGCGGGCATTGTCCCCAGTACCATAGCACTTGACAATGGTCCCGATACCGTACTTGGAGTGACGAACCCGAGCGCCCGGATGGTAAGGGTTCTCGCTGTACTCGTCGTAGACGACTCGCGGGCCGCTCGGCACGGCAGGTTTCACAGGAGGGGCTACCTTGATTGGATTCCTGTAAACAATCCGCTGGTCGTTCTTGCGGATAGATGCCGGGATGGACGGTTTGGAATACGTTCCGTGCGAGAATCCTCCCGAAGACGAGCCGAACGAGGAACCGCCCGAAAAGCTACGGCCAGCCGAAGCATTCGCCTTACGGACAAAGTCCGGCGCCTTGTTATAGCGCGGGAACGAATTTCCCGACGGGAAACCGCCAAGGCCGCCACCACCGATACACGGGGTAAATTCCACCACGGAAGGGTCCAGTTCCTTCAAGAAGCGCGAAGGCGCAAACGGACGGATTGTCCCCTGGAAGAACCGGCGTTCCGTATGGTACAGATAAAGTTTCTTCTCGGCACGAGTACAGCCCACATAGAACAGGCGGCGTTCCTCTTCCAGCTGTTCACGCGATTCTGAAGGCGTAAGCATGGAAGATTCGCGGATCAGCGGGAAAATGCCCTCGTCGCAACCGGCGATATGCACCGTATTGAATTCCAAGCCCTTCGCCATGTGGATAGTCATGAGCGTCACCGCGCCCTTGGAATCGTCCACCTTCTTGTCGGCATCCGTCAGGAGCGATATATCTTGAATAAACGAATCGAGTGTCGCATCCGGATGTTCTTCGTCAAACTCGCGAATTGCGTTCACCATTTCGTCGATGTTCGCGATGCGCTCATCGGCAGTAAGTTCATCTTCCTTACGCAAGAATTCCTTGTACCCCGTATCGGCTATAATCCGCTCTGCAAGAATCGGGAGCGGAGTCTCGCCTGCCGCAATCAAGTCCTTCCAGCTTTGGACAAGGTCGGTAAAGCCCTTGAGTTTCGGAGCCGTTCGCCCCGTACCGTTAGCCTCGGCCACAAGCATCTGCCAGAAGGTTCCCTCGCCATTCCGGACACGCGCAAGCACCGTTTCCACCGTAGTCTTGCCAATGGCACGCGACGGAGTGTTTATAACGCGCAGGTGGGCCGCATCGTCCTTCTCGTTGGCAAGCAGGCGCAAATAGGCAAGGATGTCCTTGATTTCCTTACGGTCCCAGAATCGAGTTCCGCCAAAAATAACCGAAGGAATCCTCAAATCGTTCAAAGCCTTTTCCAGCACGCGGGACTGCGCATTGGTGCGGTAGAAAATTGCCGTCTTCGAATAGTTGTCGGCACCCGCTGCAAGGACAAATTCAGCAATCTGCTGCGCTTCGGTACGGTCATCTTCCATATGGCGCACGCGTATCGGGTCACCGGCCTCCTCTTTCGAGAACACCTTCTTTTCCATTTCGAGCGGGCGCACGTTATGCGCAATCACGGAGCCCGCTCCCTTCACAATGTTACTCGTCGAACGGTAGTTGCGTTCGAGTTTCACGATAGTGACCGGAGCAAAATCCCTGTGGAAGTTACGGATGATCTTGATGTTCGCACCACGCCAGCCGTAGATACTCTGGTCGTCATCGCCCACCACGGTCACGTTCTTGTCTTCGTTAATCAGGAGTTTCAACAGTTCGTACTGCACGTCGTTCGTATCCTGGTATTCGTCGACCACCACGTACGTGAACAACTGTTTCAGTTGGTTCGTGATTGACGGGACCTTCTGCAACAGGAGTACAGTATTGAACAAGAGATCGTCGAAATCCATGGCATTTGACTCACGAAGGCGCTTCTGGTATTCCGCATAGTAACGGGCACGGCGTTCATCGTCGGCAAATTCCGCACGCCCCATTGCCACTTCCGGCGTCTGCAAAACTGCAGACCCGTGCTCGTAAAGGACCGTATTCTTGTAGCGAGAAATTGCTCCGTGCACGCGCTTGATTTCGGCCGCATCGCAGTCATCGCCAAGTTCTTCCTTGAGAATCTGTTTCAGCAAGCGCTTTTGGTCGTCGTCATCGTATATCGAAAAGTTCGCATCGTACCAGGAACCGCCCATGGCCTGCGTAACAGATTCCAGAACAAGGCTCTTCTTGAGCAAGCGCAGGCATACCGAGTGGAACGTACCCATCCACGGGAAATGCATGTTGCAATCGAGCAACTTCTGGATACGCGCGGTCATTTCACGGGCCGCCTTATTCGTGAATGTTACAGCAAGGATATTCTTTGGCTCTACCTGATATTGTGATACGAGGTGCGCAATCTTATAGGTGATGGCACGGGTCTTTCCCGAACCGGCACCAGCCAATATCAACATCGGGCCATCAATCTTCTTGGCGGCAGCCGCCTGCTCCGGATTGAGTTCCCTATCCAACACACTCGCATCAACCACACTTGCCATCAAAAGCTCCTAATCGCGCATAAATCCTAATCGACCTATCGCGGCAAATATAAAACAATCCCGTCAAGGCATCGCCCGACGGGAACAAAAATGCAGTAAATTTTAGAACAGCATCATCGGGGGCCAATGACCCGATTTGGGGCGTTCCTTGAAGGTCGCCTTCGGCAGGAACTCCTTAAGCCTAAGCGTCATGGCAGGCGTAACATCCTGGTCCATGCGCCCGAAAAGCACCTGAATATCCTCGCTGTTGTCAATTGCACTCTCGATCCGGTTCGCAGCAAGGAACTTGAGTCCGTTTGCAAGCAGGGTCGCATCCATCTTTTTCGCAGCGGCAAGCCATTCATCGGGCCAGTCGCTAAACTCGTCGTCGAACTGCTCCTTGAAGGCATTCAGGCCGACATCAATCGAAGAATGCATCTCGCGCGCCTTGAACAGGAGGTTCTCGGAATTCCACGGTCCACTCTCATCACAAAAATCCGCAAACGGCGAAAGCAAAATCCATTTTTGGCCCTTCGGGCGTTTCGCCGCCCCCAACATCAACAAAAAGGCGCCCAAACCCCAACCGACAACAGTATTTGCCTTCGAGAGGCCATCAACAGCATAAACATCATCAAGGTGGGCGGCCATGGCTTCGTAAGGCACAAAGGTATGCTTGGCAGATGCATCCGCATCCGTCAGATCGTCTTCCCATAGGGACAGATCGGACGCCCAGTCCGGTAGCCAAATCCACTTTTCGCTCATGGTCCTACTCCAAACACATCTCCAAAAAAGTATTCATGAGGTAATCCCGAAATAAATGTATATATGCAAAACAAAAAAAGACTACTTTTTTATAAAAAATTTTTTAGATATTATATTTTGGACTATCAAATTCCAAAAATGCACAAACAAAACAGAAAAAAATAATTTATAGGGGCTTCAACCATGAGATTTTACTCCAGCCTAGCGTTTGCATCTGCATTTTTGATTGCATGCGCCGGAACACCGCAAGACGAAGCCGTTCCCGAAACCGCAGTCCCGGTACCCGTTCCCGAACAGGAAACAGCCCCGGCTCAGCCCCCCATCGACAACAGCACGCTTCCGAACATCCTCGTAACACCCGCCCAGAACGGCAAGGGCATTTCGGAACTGCAGGTGGTACAGAACAATCCCATGGCGAAGGCCATGATGGAAGCCATAAACGAGTACCTCACCCGCAAAAAGTACAACGTAACATCGCTCGAAGGAGCGGCAGAGCTTGACAATGTCGTACAAATGCAGAACGATATCGTCGAGACGGACGAAGACCTTTCCTACCTCGCAAGCCTAGCCCTAGGCGCCGATGTGTATATAAAGTTCTCGGGCACGGTGAAGTCCGGCACCATCGCAGTTGACCTGAACGCCTATGAATCGTCTACAGCAAGGCTCCTCGGCAGCGAATCCACAATGGACGACGACTGTGGCGGGAACGACCAGGCCACCATATCAGATTGTCTCCACAGAGCGGCAAAGCGCGCCATGCCAAGACTCGAGAAAAAAATCCAGGCATACTGGGAAAAGGATCGCGAGCAGGGCACCCAGTACAAACTAATTATAAATATCAAGGGGGCTTTTGACGAAGATGAAATCGAAGACCTCCATGACGATATCGTTTCGCTACTCAAGAAGAATTTCCTGCGCGTAAACATGAACGTGATGACGTCAAAGACCATCGACGCCACAGTCTACGCCGAATCAGGGAAATTCCCTGATTCGCAGGAAATCTACAGCCTTATCCGCGACTCGCTCAAGGACAAGACCCAAGCGAAGAAGATAAGTATCACACGAAAACTGATCTTGATGGACCTCGAATAGGTGCTTTTACACGTAAGAACAACACTAGCTGCAACGCTCATTATCGCCTCTGTCGCGTTCGGGATACCCCTGCGCCCCGAGAAAAGCCATATCTACGACGAAAACCGGCTGGTCCCGGCGCAGCAGGTTCCCTTTTTCAACACCCTTTCCGAAGAATTCGCCAAGGAAACCGGCATATCCGTAGATGCAATCCTGTTAGACGACATCGGCGACAGGGACGCCCGCCAGTACGCCTCGGATATTGCCGAAAAATGGATGGCGGATATCGGCCAAGGCGGAGAAATCCTGATCTTTGTCGCCCAGAAGCAGCGGCTGAAATTTGTCGTGACCAAGGGAACCGCAAGCGGAATCCTCCCCGACGCAACCATCAAGAAATTTGAGCAAGAGACGCTCCTACCAGACTTCCGCAGGGAACGCTACGGAGACGGCCTGCTCTCTTTCACCGCAAGGGTAGTTTTCGCCATCGCCGACGAAACGGGCATCACCGTAAATATCGACGAGCAGGACTTACCGAAAGAAGAACCGATGTCCATCCGCGGGTGGATTTTCATCGTAGCCGTATTCGGCCTGCTCATCGCCGTCGGAAGCAGGGGCCGTCGGTTCGGGTTCTTTGACAACATGAAGAAGTTGCTTAGCGTAAGCGAAATCGAAAAGTCCCCGTGGCCCGGAATCTTCAGGGACACGTTCGGAGACAACCTCGTTTCGGCTTTCCTCTCCGGCAAGTGCCTCATGGAAGGCTTCGACGCGCTCGCCTCGCCCTGGACCGTAAACTTTATCCTGAAGGACAACTCCCCCGAAGAAGTTGCCAAACTAGGCGCATACGAAAAGCGGGCGACACGCGAGAACCTGCAGTTCGCCCACTTCTACAGCCCGGCAGAAATCGTGCAGACGCTCGACACCACACCGCTCGAATACCTGCACATTGCCAACAGGAACGTTCCCCTTTGCGGAATCAAGCCCCTCACCGGATTCGAGCCCCACCCCGACAGGCTAGCTGCACAGTGCAGGCACGAAATCGACAAGGCGCTCGAACAACTACGTTCGGACAGCAAGGTCCCGTTCGCAAAGGCCCTGAACGACATTCTTCCGCTCCTATATGGAGTCTACTACCTAGAAACAAAGAACTACCCCGAAAATCACGGGGTAGTCCTAGAACGCTATCCGGCACCAGATATTGCGGGCCTTACCGAGACACTGTCAAGGATCCTAGCGACGCTGGATAACCCTGCTGTTGAACCCTCCGTGCGATGAGCCCCTATCGGACCTAGAATCGCGATCGTCGCGGGAACTGGTGTTCTTGCTAGAACGGCCGGAATAAATCTGCGCACCATCTTCTTCAAACTGAGACCTGGAAACCGACTGCGATCGCGGAGCAGGTTGCGGCTCGCTGCGGCTCGAGGAATACGTCGCCTTGCGGGAGTTCGGTTCTTCCCATACGGTCGGGGCAGCAGAGCGCCTTTCACGGCGGTCATCAAAGCCTCTATCCGGCAAGCGCGCATCCTTCCTTTCTACATCCTTCCTCGGGGGCGGAGGAGGATTCTTCGCACGGGGCGGAGGAGGAGGATTATTCCCGAGTCTCGGACTGTCATGGAAATTCCTGCGCGGAGGCGGCGCATAGTGACCCGGGCGATCGTGATGAGGACGCGGAGGCGGCGCATAGTGGTGACGACGCGGGATATGCCTGCGCGGCGGGTACCAGCGAGTATCACGCACATAGATATAGCGCCTGTTCCAGTCAAACCAGCAGGCACCCCATCCCCAGAAACCAAACCAGCCGCCAATCCAGATGCCCGGCGCATAGGTAATGCGCGCATAGCCATCATAATAGCGGTAGTAGACGTAATACGGATTGTAGACAGGCACGTAGACGTATTCCGTACGCACCGGAGTAATCGTTATATTGTCCCCATTCGTAACCTTCACCCGGTCATCGCTCCTCAGGTGACCGAATTTCGAAGCCGTACGGCGCAAGCGCTGGACAGAGGCCATCACGTCTTCTTTCTGCATAAAGACCGCATCGCCAAGCTGTTCCGTCCATGCGGGGTAACGATCCATCATCGATAGCACCTGCGGGAACGGGATTAACGCCTGCACGCTCGGGTCGTATGGGAGCTTAGCGCGTTCAAGCGCCGCAGAAAGATCCTTCCCCGTCATGTTCTTGTGCGCTTCGGCCCACACGGCAGCCGGATGAATATCATCTCCGTGAGTCGATGCGGCAAGCACCTGCACCAGAAGCGGGTCGGGGTAAAGCGCGATATTCGCCACCAAGGTATCCAGTTCCGAAGCGGTAAAGTTACCTTGTGCGAAGGCCGCATTTGGCAGGCAGAACAGCACTGCAAAAACGGCAACCAACCAAATTCTGGAACGTTTTGTTTCATTCGTGTTCATTTCGAACCTCCTTCACTTTCACAAATTACAACCTTTTGATGCCTCAAATTTTCTTTTGGTTGCAAAATAACGCATTTTTCTTGCTTTTTTGAGTTGTAAGCAAAAACAACGCGTAAACGACAATTAACATATCGTTTTTTACCATAACATATAGATTTATATAAGGTATGGATACAGGAGGTAACATGTCGCGCTCGTCGAAGACATTGGTGTATATGATTGGGTTGGTGTTCGCTTTTTCCGCGAATGCTTTAGCACAGACCTACGATTTACCCATTATTTTCGTTGACACCAAGGGCAAATGCCTTAGCAAGGAAAGCATCGAAAAGATTCCCGCCACCATGAGCGTGCTAGACGGAGCCACAAACAATGTGGCCGACAGCGCCAAGGGCACACACTACGAAATCGGCATCAAGGTCCGCGGACAGTCTTCCGCCTTGTTCCCCAAGCCCGGCTACGGCGTTGAAGTCCGTGACGACAAGGGCGAAGGCACCGATGTGAGCCTGCTCGGGCTCCCCCCTGCCGACGACTGGGTATTCCACGGCCCGTACGTGGACAAGAGCATGATGCGCAACGCGCTCGCCCACTGGCTCTTCAGGCAGGCAGGCCGTTACAGCCCCCGCACCAAGCACTTTGACCTCTACATCAACGGCGTATACCGCGGCGTGTACGTGCTTATCGAAAAAATCAAGCGCGGTAAGTACCGCGTGGACGTAAGCAAGCTCAAGGAAACCGATATCGCCGGCGACAGCCTTACCGGTGGCTACATCTGGGCATACGACAAGACAGGCACCAACACGGGCGGAGCAGGCGACAAAAAGACAGGCGGCATCGAAGCCGAAGGATTCAGGACAGCTGACGGTTTGAACGTCATTCTGCACTACCCCAAGAAGGCGAACATCCAGCCCCAGCAGGAACAATATCTCAAGAAGTACCTCGATGACCTAGAAGGCCTGTTCACGAACGGCAAGAGCGGCAGCGGATATGAAAACTACGTAGATGTCAGTTCGGCAGTGGATTATGTCTTGCACCAGGAACTCACTGACAACGGAGACTCCTATTGGTGCAGTTTCTTCTTGCACAAGCCCAAGGACAAGGGCGGCAAGGACGGAAAGGAATTCAAGGAAGGCAAGGTAACCCTTGGACCTCCTTGGGACTTCAACCTGGCCATGGGCAATAGCAGCATGATGGGCGGCAATGGCAATAGCTGGCAAATCGAAGGCAAAAGCGGCGGCGGCATGTGGGGCGGCGGCTGGGGCGGCTGGGGCGGTGGCGGCGATGCTACCATGAACATGAAGGCCCCGATTTGGCTTTCTGGAATGTGGAAAGACGCCAATTACCAAAGCGAACTGAAAAAGCGCTGGGCAGAACTCCGCAGCGGTGTATGGCACACCAAAACGATAGATACCTACCTTGACTCCATGAAGACATACCTCGCAAAGGCAGCGGACAGGAACTTCAAGCGCTGGCCCAACCTGGGTAAATCCAGCGGCCAAGGCGATGCAGATCCGGAGCCGATGAAATTCTGCACCAACAGCAGCAGCGGCGGCATGGGCATGGGCGGCAACAATGCCAACACCTGGGACGGTGAATACGAATACCTGCGCAAGAAAATTAAAAGTAGGTTGTCCTGGATGGACCAAAAACTCGGCTTTACGGAACCGGCACAACCCATCGTGACCGAGCCCATAATCCATATTCCCGACTGGGAAAAGGAAGAAGCCGAGAAGAACAAGGGCAAGGACACGATACAGACACAGAATCCGGATCAGCCCCCGGTACAGTGGCCTCCTATAGCGGGCCTCGATGATTTCAGCAGGCTTTCCCCAACGAACTACTTTACCGTGAAGGGAGACCGACTTGAAATCCAGACCGACTTGGGCGGAACCTTCGCGCTAGTCGACCTGAACGGAGTCACGCTCTTCAAGACCAAAATCAAGAAGGGCGTCACGACCCTGAAGGTGCCCAGGAAAGCCCAGAACAAGCACTGGATAGCCACCCTGAACGGCAAGATGATGAACCGTTAAGAGCGTCCCCGACAAAATCGAAAAGGCAGCCTAAAGGCTGTCTTTTTTGCAAATAGAAGTTTTTTGCGCAAAAAAAACGGAACACAAAGTACCTGCCCTAGAAAAAAAATTACAACTTCCCAAGAGCCTATCTGCCATCAGCCCTCCAAAACAGGCTTTTTTGGCCATTTTTCGCAAAAAACAAGATGTAAAGGCCAACAACACTTATAGTACAAATAGCATCATTTTTGTGTCTTTTTCACTTATTTTTACTACGGCTTTGGTTATAGGAGTAAATATGTTTTTCCAGCCCAAAAAGATTATTTTCTCGCTAGTATTCTATCTAGCGACATTTGCGTTCGCGCAGACATACGACCTGCCGCTCATCATCGTGAACACGCAAAACGGCAAGGCGCTCGAGAAGGGAGCCGACAAGATTCCCGCTACCATGCGCATTTTGGACAAGGGCACGAACAGCGTTGCCGACAGTGCAAAAGGCGAGCTGATGAATATCGGCATCAAAATTCGCGGGCAGACCTCCGCCGACTTCCCGAAGAAGGGTTACGGCATCGAACTCAAGGCGCGCGCCTGCACGAACGTCGCCGACACGGCCTGCCACGATACGAGCCTCAAGGTACTCGGCATGCCGAAGAACGCCGACTGGGTGTTCCATGGTCCTTATGTAGACAAGACACTCATCCGAAACGCGCTCGCCTACTGGTTCTACCAGCGCACGGGCCGCTACAGTTCGCGCTTCAAGTTCTTTGAACTCTACCTGAACGGGCAGTACAAGGGCGTGTACCTGCTGCTCGAAAAAATCAAGCGAGCCAAGGCACGCGTGCATATTGCGAAGCTCAAGGAAGAAGATATCAGCGGCGACGACGTGACCGGCGGCTACGTGCTCAGCATCGACAAGGTGGAAAACAACTCCACGCAGGGCCTCGACAAGGAAGGCTTCAAGAGCAAAGACGGCTCCCCCGTCGTGATGCGTTCTCCGAAAAAGGAAAACACCACCAGGGAGCAGCAGCAGTATATCCAGAACTTCTTCAACTCCATCGAGCAGAAGTGCGACAACGGCGACATCAACAGCAGCGGATGCCTGGACATTCTCGATATCGATGCCGCGGTCGACTACATAATGCACGAAGACATCACCAACAATACCGACGCCTACATCTGCAGTTTCTACATGTTCAAGGACAAGGACAGCAAGGGCGGCAAGTTGCAGCTCGGTGCCCCGTGGGACTTCAACCTCGCCTTCGGAGCCTACCAGCGCGTGGGCGGCGAAAAGGCGGAAGGCTGGCGTATTCCCCAGAGCGCAAACGATGGCGGCTTCGCGTTCGGCATGAACGAATGGTTTGTCGCCAAGTGGATACAGAACATCTGGAAAGACAACAGTTTCCAGCAGAAGTACAAGGCCCGCTGGGCGGAACTGCGCAGTGGCGTTTGGCACACCAAGAACATCGACCACTTCATAGACTCCCTCAAGACAGTCCTCAAGAATGCTGCCGACCGCAATTTTCAGCGCTGGCCGAACCTGGGGCAGTCTAGCGGCACCTGCGACGCCGATCCGATGGAATCCGGAAACAATAACGGCGGGAACAACGGCTGGAACCAGGGCGGTTGGAACATGGGCTGCATGGGCATGAAGATGAACTACTACAACGAACCTACGTGGGACGCCGAAATCGAGCACCTTCGCAAGTACGTGAAGCAGAGATTCGCATGGATTGACCAGCAACTGAGTTTCAGCGAGCCGTCTACCCCCATCGCAACCGAAGCGCTCATCATCGACGATTGGGGCTACTACGACGAGGATGACGATGACAATCCTCCCCCAATCGGATTCCAGCCCCACCTGAGCGTTACCCGCCTCAATTCCTACACGGTCGCAGGCAACAAGATCACCGTGCAAAGTGTTGATGGAGGCTTGTTCAGGCTAGTCGCCCTCAACGGCAAGACGCTCTTCCAGAAACAGATACCCGCCGGCACACAATCATTCCAGATTCCGCGTGCGGCACTGAACCAGCACTGGATTGCAACGCTCAACGGGAAGATGCTAAGCCGCTAAAGTTTTTACCGCGGCGCACGCCCCAGAAATTGTCGCGAACTTGGTGAAGTGTATTTTTACCGTTCACGACAATTTTTATTTCTAGGCGCGAGATGTAGACGCCAGTCCCGACCAAGCGGCCGCTATTGGAACGCATGTTCCATGCAAGGAAGATATTTCCCTTGTTCTTGAGGCAGCCCTCTTCGCCGTACACGCCCTTGTCGGAGCACCTTATCGTATTGGACGTTCCGCCCACGTACTCGCCGAACTGACTGTAATAGAACGTGCGGTAGTGCAGTTCCACGGCATCGTCAGATACAATCGTCCTTTCGCCGCTACGGTACTCTTCGAGATTGAATTCGGTTACCTCGCCCGCCTTTACGGCATCGATAAGTTCACGCGCAACGCCTGCTTCTGCAAGTTCCGCATCCAGCCTGCCGCTACGGATGGCATCGAAGAGGTCGGCCTGCGTCACGGTCTGGACGTTCCCTATGGTGATTACCGTATCGCGGCTCGCCTCGATATTCGCCTCCGCCATTTTCGCGAAGAGCTCCAGGTCGCCCTCGCCTACAATGGACCTGTAGTTGTCCTCGGTAATGGAACCGTCCAAAATCCCGTTGATGGCCTGCTCGCTAAAACCGTACGAGGTATCCACCAGGTTCACGCGAATGTCGGTGAACAGCTGCGTCAAGGCTTCCTGCTCGCTGATGCCGACTATCGTCGTGTCGTAATCCGTCTCGCTCCCGACACGCGACTTCACGAAGGCGTCGAACTTCTCGACGGCATCCTTCGTCTGTTCAACCATAATCTTCGCAATATCGAAATCGACAAGCGAGCCCTGCACGCCGAGCGAATCCGCTATCTGCTGGGCGCTCTGGCTTATGTCCGTAACAAGCTTCACCTGCGTAACCGTATCGTTCCCGATAACGCCATAGGGGTCTTCTCCCAGCGAGACTACGCCCGGGTTCTCTACACCGAGTTCCTGGTCGCCCGTAATGGCAACCCACGGATTGTCCCTGTGCGGTACATTCCCGGCAAGGTCCTGCGCACCGCCCTTGGGTGCAAACCTGATCAGGTCACCATCCGTCGGCAGTACAGCCCCGTTCCCGCCCGAGGTATAGATGAGCGTCATGCGCGCTCCCGTTCCGCCCTGTTGCAGAGGCCTTTCGGGCTTCTCGTTTATCCCCGAGCGTATGCAGGTGTATTCAAAAATCTCAGTAAACAGGTGCCGGGACTCTTCAGAAATCGCCTCGCTGAAGGTAATGTCTATAAGCCTGCTCCCGTCCTTGCTTATCTTTTTCGAGGCCGAAAGCACGATGGGCCCGACTCCGTCGGCAACCTGCTCGTTCTCGATAAAGAAGTTGCTGACCTCGCCCTCATTTTCGTAGGTAAACCAGTTGTTCAGGCTTCCAGAATAGATTCCCGACGCATCTCCGGTAAACTGCCTACTGCCAAAACCGCAAACCTTCCCGGTACATTCCGCGCCAAGGTCTTCGGCAGTAAGCACGATGTCGGTCTCGTTCACAATCTTGAAGTTCGATGTCGCCACGAACGTTTCACCGAAGGTCAGCTGGATAGAATCCAGACGGCTCTTGCCATTGACTGCGCGCTCAAAGTGAACGTACAGGCTGTCGGCACGCCCGTCCCCGTTCCGGTCCATCGCGACCGCCCTCTCTACGCGCGGTGCAGGAGGTTCGGCAAACTTCAGATCGGTCCATACCGAAACCCCCGCCGCGGCACCCTTCGCCGTAAGCACGGCTCCGGACACGGGAGCATTCGCATGCACGTAGAATGTCGCACGCCCATCCTCGTCCAGGTTCACCGCGCTGATTTTCTTTCCGCCCGGCGCATCCAGGATATCTATCGCCGCATTCGAGAACGATAGGTTTATCTTGCGGTTGTAATTGTTGACGACGGCCCATTCCTCGAAGAACGTGATATTCACCTGGTAAGTCGCATACGCCCAGGGGCCAATCTGCGCCGTATCGCCAGAGACCTGCGTACCGAGGACAGTCCAGTCTTCCTTCGCGAACGCGACGCTCGGCACGGAATAGGACGGCACGGTAATTTCCACCTTCGTCACCTGGCTCGGGTCAGCCTTCAGGGTAATTTCCAGGAAGTAGTGCCCGGGAGCAAGCGCGTAGTTCGAAACAATCGCTGCAGAATCTATCGAGAACGTGGAATCGCTCGTAATCTTGATTCCCTCGTAATGGGTACCGACCCCGAGTATCTCGGGCCCCGCGAGGTTACCGCCGGTAAGCTTGAAGGTCGACGCGCCACCGGTCGTATCGCGCTCGGCAGAATTCGCGTCGAAATTGCAGGAAAGCTTGCTTTT
>Ga0247609_10001406_pt1 | contig 28835 bp, 56 predicted proteins | sample 172DNAGHGlowgp2_FD_193487 | JGI IMG/M metagenome (GOLD analysis project Ga0247609, IMG submission 193487) | Sheep rumen microbial communities from Palmerston North, Manawatu-Wanganui, New Zealand - 1728 DNA GHGlow gp2 | ecosystem: Host-associated > Mammals > Digestive system > Stomach > Rumen ... | reverse complement strand
TTGGATAATTTTATTAAAGGAAACGACCTCGTTAAATATGCTATAAGACAAGTTAAAAATGATGTCACAGTTCCAAAGGAAATCAGAAAATTACCTTATGGGGATATGAGAATTTTAGAGAGAGCAAGACAGCGCCTGAATGACATGGCAGGAAGAGCAGTCGCTACTGGAAACAAATCACAGATTAAAGATATTACCGAAGCCAAAAATGCGTTCCTTAACTCTATTTATGGTGCTGTTCCTCAATACGAAAATGCTCTTAATATATATAATCAAGCTCACAGATTAAGAGAAGCCGTTGATATGGGAGAAAAGGTATTTAAGAGAAGCGTAAATCCTGAAAAATTTGCAGAGGATTTTAGCAAATTAGAGGATTATGAAAAAGATGCCTTAAAGCTTGGATTAAGAGATAAAATATATGAAATTTTGGGAACAAACGGAAGTTGGAAAAATTTAACGTATAGAAACGTAGCAAATAAAATCAAAACCGTTTTAGGGGAAGAAGAAGGACAAAAGCTCATAGATTTTGCTAATCATGAAGTTAGGAGACAGGGAAATATAAATAAATTATTAGGTGGCTCAAAAACTGCTGAAAAACAAATAAAAAAAGTTCCATTTAGTCTTATCAACACCGGTATTGAACTTATAAATACATTTGGCGATGTTGGAAGAAAATCAAGAAATAAGGGAATTGCAAAACTTATGACAAACCCATCTTCGGATGTTGCAGAAAAAGCAATTAACTCTCTTGATAACAAAATTGATAATGCTTTGTTGAGATACCTTAACGCAACCCCAGAGGTTGAAGCATTAGCGAACTATTTAGCAAAAGAATCAAAACTTTAATTTATGGAGGTACAAAATGAAAGACTGTAAAGTTACAAAGAAAGAATTAGAAAAAGCTAAAATGCCGTTACGTCAGACTTTAGCTATTAAAGGTTCTAAAAAAATCACACCGAAGAAAGGTAAATAAATGAGCGTATTGTTTAATATGCCATGGCAACAGGCTTTTGACGGTTCTGGTAACACCATAGCCGGAGCGAGGCTGTACTTTTATGAGGGTGGTACTTCAACCCCTAAAAATGTATATGCTGATGTTGGCTTAGGTGTACCTTTGTCTCAGCCTGTGGTTGCAGATGGCTCAGGCCGTTTTCCGCCGATTTATTTGGATAATGGAGCATATAAGGTTAGATTTTGTAATGCAGAAAATGCTTTAATATGGTCTGCCGACAATATCTATACCTATGCCACTCCGGTTGATGCCACGGTAGCAAGTGCGGCTGTGAGAGCAACTTCTATTTCTGCCGGCTATACTGAGGAAGAAGCTGAAGACCCAACTAATTTTGTAAAATCTATTTATAAGTACGCAAATAGCGCAAACTGGTATGTTGAAAATGTAAGCTCGGTTGCTGATGCTTATGTTTTAAATGGTTTGGATGATTTTACACGCTTGGATGATTATTTCTTAGGGCAAAATGTTTGGTTTGTGACACAAAATGCAAATACAGTTGCTACGGCAACAGTAAATGTGGCAAACTTGGGCGCAAAGAGAATTTACAGACCGGATAACACACCTATTGAAGCGGGGGATGTATATGGTTTGGTTCATTTGGTTTATAATGGTTCGTCTTTTACTATTCAGCCGGCACAAGTAAATCAACATGGCGAGCAAACCATATATGACACTAAAACATTTAATGATAGTCCTTTAGTACCAACTTTGACGGGTGGAGATAATTCTCAAAAAGCGGTAAATTCCGCTTATCTAAAAAACATTATTGATGCATTAAAGCCTAATTATAGCGCAATGATTTCTTTGACGGAAGGACATTATACTCCGACAAAAAACGGTGTTGTTTATGTAACGGCACGATCAGGAAATAACTGTACCGCCGTTTTTGTAAATGGACAGATGGTAATATGGACATGGGGGCATTCAGGTTCTTCACACGGTCAGCCTGTTCCGGCTATGACGGTATTAGTTGGCGCGGGCGATTTAGTGCAAATAAGCGGAAGTAGAGACAGTGTACAAGAAATTTCTAATTTTGATAGATGGAAATTTGTACCGTATGGGAACTACCCTACTACCGGAAATCAATTTTTTCAGGAGGGATAGATGAATTGTTGTTGTAAATGTAATACCTCTTTAAATATGAAAATAAAAAAAGGCGAATCTCTTGGATTCGTCTTTAATTTAAAACAAAATAACGAGGTTATGGATTTAACCGGCGCAAGTATTTTGTTTCAAGTAAGGGAAGAATTAGCTGATAATGGTGTTTATGTCATTAACAAGACCATAACCGAGGGAAGTTCTTTAAGTACAATCGGGCAGATTATAAACCCTAGTCAGGGGCAATTTGTCATTAAGGTTACAAATACAGATACGGAAAATTTAACCGCTCTTAAACCTTATTTTTGTGCTATCTATGTAGAAATTAACGGCGATATACGTTGTATCTCTGCAAATAGTGATGATGTTGCGTTTTTAACTGTATTAAATCCGTGAGGTGTAAAATGAGTTGTAATGTAGAATATCAACAAGTTGTAAACGTTAGTATTGATGAGAACGTGTACACCTTAAATTTAATCGGAAGCGTATTTACCGATGGGGTTGGAACAAAAAGCGATGTTATTTATATCCCGGACATTCATGTTGTTTTTGAAGAAGGTGTAAGACAGAGTATTGATGTTTCTCAATACATTAAAACAGGGCAAATGTATGTGCCCATTATGTTTTTTCAAGACCCGCTTGCGGCATATATTGAGCCGGATATTATTTTTCAACCGGCTGGGGAAACAGTTGATTTTTATAAAGACCCCGAAGCTCCTATCGGAAGTGGCGCAACCGGAAATTATATAGTGCTTATACCTATTGATTACGAACAGGGCTCTATCGGTGGTATATCAAACGGTCAGTATTACACGGATTCAAGATACTATTCCAAAGCTGAAATTGACAGTATGATTGCGGGTTTAGATGGTGGAGAAGTGGTAAAAATATATCCGGTAACAGTATCTATTGCCGAGGGAAGTACAGAAGCAACGGTAGATGTTACAAGTTATATTGAACAAGATAAATCTTATTTACCAATAGCAGTTTTTCAACAAGCAAGTATAGGAAACGTTTTAGGATATTGCGAACTATCTCATAGTTCTAGTATTTCAAGTATGCATTTTTATTCTAACGGACATGTTGTTGGAGACTTAGGTGTTCATGTTTATCTAATACCCATTAAAAGCTCAACGGCGACAACGACAAAGGGGCTTACAAATGGGATTGGAGATATAAGCTCTTCCATGAGTGGTTATCAAACCGTTGCTAATCTTGTAACAAGCGTGGACAGTTCTTCAACAGATTCTCAATATCCCTCCGCAAAATTATTCTACGATACTTGCGGCGATATTGAAACATTGATTAACGCTTTGTAGGAGGTATGATATGAGTATAGCAACAGCTATTCAAAACGCACAGCAGAAAGTAGCAAACTGTTACACATCCGTTGACAATATGGGTGGTACTTTACCGGCTACACAAAACTTATCAAATCTTCCTGCGGCTATTGAAAGTATACCTGGTGGTGATGAAGTTACTATTTCAGGGTCTGACGTACCGAGTGGACAAACCGTTTTAATCGGATTTGATTCATCAGGTAATCCTTACATTTCGCAAAATTACCATCCGTATATTTATACTGGAATTTCAAACGGAGATACTACCTTTAGGACAGCTTTGCCAGACCCATTGCCGTATTTGCAGAATTATACTATCAATGGCTCTGTGAGTATTGATAGCAATTTTAATGGTACAGGTTGGAGTGCTTCTAATTATTTGAGCGGAATTATTGAGCCTATGCAAGAAGTAAACTTAGAGATATTAGGTAAAGTGTATTTCACATCAGGAACAAGTGTTCGCGTTATTTGTCCTTATGCTTCTATGAGTTCAAGAGGTTTGTTTACATATTTTGATTCAAATACATCTTGGGATAGAGCCGGTACGCAAAGAAGTATTAACGCTTCAACTTGGTATTGGTTTAAGGTTAGAGTTATAAACGGAATTGCAATCGGTTGGACAATAGCTGATAATAATTATACTGAGGAAACATTACCCGATATAGATTTGTGGACAGGTCAATTTGTTACTAATAAGAATACAGAGGGTTTGGCTGTTACGATAGGAAAAGTATTTGGCAGTAATGGCTCGGCTTGGGGAGATAAAATCTCCATATCTTCTTTTAAAATTTATACATTAGATATTGAAAACAGTACCAAAAATTTAAGTTGGCAAATGTATGCGCCGTTTAATGTAACCGCTTCTGATATAACAAAATATATACCGAGTGGGGAATGGGAGGTTAAGTCCGGTGTAGGAACTCCTGTTGACACTCCACACCCTTTGGGATTTACAAATGGTTTAACAGATTTTTCTCGTACTGACACAAATCTTTATGCTTCTGCAAAGACGTTTAGGTGGAATCTAAGTAATGCTACTTCAATTTATTGCAAGGGTCATTTTAAATCTCCGACTTGGGATTCAACGGTAAATCAACATATACTTACAGCAACAACTACAAACGCGCCAATCTTAATTTATAGAGCTATATCAAATGGCAATTTAACTGGTACTTTTGGCACAATAATTCCTAGTCCCGCTTCAAATACTGAATACTGGTTTGAGGCGACAATGGATAATCAAGGAAACGTTGTAACAAAATATTCCACAGACGGAGAAAACTGGACAACAAACACAGATACCATAACTCCTCCAACTTGGCAGGATTATACAGACATTCCGTGTATAGGGTGCTGTGGGAATAACTATCCGTTCAAAGGCTCTATAATTGATTTAGAGTGTGGCTACGTTGATGCCAATGATGAAACACATACATTTAAACTTTGGAAATAAGGAGATAGAAATGACTTTATATTTTAATACAGCAGTTGTAAAAGAGGGAGGACAGCCGACACCAGTTGAAGAGCCTTTAATGAGGGTTGAAACAACTTATAGAGATGGAATGGAAAGATATGGTAGTTCAGATATATTGGGAAGTTTAACTCTTTCTACTGAAGCAACCAGAGCCATTATAGCTAAAGCGAAAAATATATCACAAGATGATATTGATATTTACACTCCTATTGCTTTTATTATAGAAAATGATTATGACAATTTAGACTTTTTCATTGATAATTATAGTGTTTCATATATAACAACTGGTTCCTATCCGTCAATGCAAAGTCTTTCTGCTGATAGTAGTAGTCAAGGAATACCAGGTAAAAATTATATTGCACTAAATAGCAATAACGAATTAAAAGTTACCAATCAATTGGATACAGGAGAGACTTCTCTCATTTCTTTTGATTTTGCATGGGGAAGTGATAGTTTTGATGATCCACAACATGATAATTGGACTATAACAAACATTGAAAAAATAGGAGAATGGTAATGAGTAATATTGGATATGTAAAAGTAGAACCGAGTAATGAATATCAGAATTTAGCAACTTTAGCAAACATAACATTCACACCTGAGTCAATGTATGAAATTCAGGTTATTGGAGAAGTGATGTTATGTGAATCAGCAAATCAGCCAACAGAGGGCGGATTTTTTATTAAAAGCGGCACATCAGTCGTTTATGAGGCTGGCTCTGATACTCTTTGGGTTAAAAACCTTAGAAACTTTGAAAACGCAATCGTAAATATTGCAGATTAAGGGGGTGATTCAAATGGCTTGTAAAAAAGGTGGAAAGAAGAAGTAGTAAAGGGGAGCGCAATGCTCCCTTTTTTTTAGGAGGAAACATGTTTAACTTTATCAAATCCTTATTTAAGGGGGATAATATGGAGAAGATTATCAAAAGGCTTGAGTTCCATGAGGGGTGCGTTTTAATACCATATCTTTGCCCAACAAAACATCTAACAATCGGTATCGGGCATAATATTGAAGCGAGACCGTGGACTGAAGAAGAAAAGAAAGCAATAGGGGATTGGAAAAAGGGAATAACTAAAAACGCGGCTTATATGATTTGCCGAAATGACGTTAATCTTTGCTTAGATAAATTAAAAACGCTTGATTTTTGGAAACAACTTGATGAAGAGCGGCAATATGCGTTAATTGATATGTGCTTTCAACTTGGATGGGTAGGACTTAGAAGGTTCAGAAAAATGCTTAAAGCAATGGCTGAAAAAAACTATTCAATGGCCGCTTACCAATGTCTTGATTCCACTTATGCAAAACAAACACCCAAAAGAGCAAAGAGAATTGCAAACCTTATTAAAACAGGAGTGTGGGAAATTTGAAGTATTTAAATCTTGATAGAATATGGAGTTATTTAATAGCAACTCTTGGGGCGTTTTTTGAGCCGATAGGTGTGTTAATCGGGTGGATGCTTATATTTATCATATCCGATATGGTAACGGGAATTTATGCAAGTTATTGTAAAGGGCAAAAGATAACCTCTCACAAAATGCAACGCACGGTCATCAAGTTTCTAATGTATGGCGGTGCGATAATGCTTCTTGAGGGATTTGATAAATATTTTATCACTATTGCCGAACTAGGGTTATCTAAAATCGGTGCTACGATTATCTGCGGTATTGAGCTTTATTCGGTATTTGAAAATTGCTACAAAGCGACAGGAAATATTGTATTTAAGGTCTTAACGCAGTTTACAAAAAAAGAGGTTGAAAAAAAAACCGGAGTAAATCTTGAAGAATAAAAGGATATATCATGCGTTATTTATTGATTATCATAGCTATTTTAAGCGTAGCGTTAGGGTGGTATATTTTTAAGGATAATCTTAACCAAGATAAAATAACCTCGCTAGAAACTGAAAAAAACGAGCTTTCTGCTCAAGTAAAATCTATGGAGAACGAAATTGAAAGATACAATGAAAAGCAACTTCAAGCCAGTAGCACGATTGAAAAAGTCAGAGAAGTTATCAAACACGTTAAAGAGCCTTGCGATTGTTATCATACTGCTCTGCCTGATGATGTTAAGCGGTTGCTCCACGACAACCTCAAACACAATTAAGGAAAATTGCCTAAGAAACGTTGAAACATACGGTGATGTGTTGGATTGTGCAATAATTCTTGATAAGGTGCATAATGATTGAAGATAAAACAAGGAGAGAAATTAAGGAGGAAAAGGCAGAGATGATAGGAAAGCCGGAAATTCATTGGCGACCTGTAAGTAATATCCCAGTTGAGGAAATTTACAAAGATTTGCCGGAAGTTAAGCGATACCATGATGATTATGTAAAGTTGTGGCTTAATAATATTACTCACAAATCCGGCAGATAATTGACAAATTCGGAAATTCCGAATAATCTGATAATGTCTTGTATGAGGCAAGCTTTTTTAACTTGGTGCGCTTGCCGAAAGGTAGGCGCATTTGTTTAAAGATAAGGTAGGCTGTAACGTGGTAACAAAACATATCTACCTAACCTACGTTGACGAATACATTGGGGCATATAATCCCCATACAGGCGAGGTTGTCGGATATGAGACACGAGATAAGTTTGTTGACTTCGTTACAGATATACTGCATAAATTCCCAGAATATACCCCTCACAACGTGATAAATAGTGGCATTGAAGAAGTTATCCGGCAGAATATTGCCAAAAATAGACTTGCTAAAAACTTGTATAGTTTAAAATCAAATATCAAATAAATGTTTGTTTTAATATAACATTTTAAAAATCATAGCATCTTTGACATGGATGTGGCAGAGGAGCGTTACCTCTACGGACCACCATTGAGAAACCCTAGATTTTTCTAGGGTTTTATTGTTTTTAAAGCGATTCGGCGTTGGTTAATAAATTGCTAAAAAACGCTAAAATCTTGTACAAAATGCGGATAAAAATGCCGTTTTTTTGTGGCAAAAGCACCAAAGTTGCTAAAAACTTGTAAAAAATGTTCGGGATTAGTTCTAATTAAAAACCTTTTCTAAGGCTTTGCGCTTTTCTTCATCCAAGACGTGCGCATACTTCAATGTTGTCTTAATATTGGCGTGTCCTAATATCTCTTGCGTTATCCTTAAATTGCCGGTAGCTTTTAAAATCCACGTTGCGGCGGTGTGCCTTAGTGTGTGAAACGTGATATAGGGTAGGGACTCGTCTTTTAATTCTTTCGTAAAATTCCGTTGGTCTTTTCTTTTATAAAAGATATTATGCCATGCTCCGTCAATCTGTGTTATAGGGTGGTTTTTATAATTAAACACAAATTCGTTAATTCTTGGCTGTTTTAATAATATTTCCCTTAATTGCGGTATCATAGGAATAGATAAGTTTTTACCGCCGATTTTGTTCTTATCTTTAACATGAATATTTATTAAGTCATTAGTGAAGTCTAAATCAGCCCATTTAAGCCCTAAAATATTTGATTTGCGCATACCAGTATATAAAGCGGTATAAATTATCGGTTTTAAATGAGATGCCGCCCTAGAGATGATTTTTTCGGCAATTTCCCAGTTTTCAAGATATTTAATGTTTTCCGCCGGTTCTTTTTGCTTGTATAGAGAGATTTTAACATCTGGCGTGTGATAGTTTCGTTCATGGCAGAAGTGTATTATAGAAGATAGAACGGTTAAATTTCGGTTTATGGTTGACGGCTTTCTTCCCATATCCCTAAAGTGGGTAACATAATCTGTAAGGTCGTTGTCGTCTATTTCGGAAAGTGTCTTATCAAAAAACGGTAGAAGTTGGTTTATCTTTTCAAAAGTTCCCTTTGCGTTTTGGTGGTATCTGCCGACATTTTCAAAAAACATAACGCCGGCTTGCTCAAAAGTTATCTCTTTTTCATGGTCTCCGTGCTTGAGCTTGATTTTTTCCTCAACCTCTTTGATAAAGTTAAGGCAGAACTGCGTTGCCCTTTCGGAAAGTATTTGTCTCGTAGAGCCTCTAAAGTGGAAACGTTGCCCATTTGTGGCGACATAGGAGATGTAGGCATACCAAACCTCGCCGATTTTGTAAAGTCTAAATGGTTCTGTGTGTTTCTTAGCCACCTATCCAAGTCCTCTGTATTAAACAATTTGCGCCTGGATGGTTGAATAAAAGGGATTAACCCCTTATTCACGGCAATTTCAAACAAATATCTGCCTATTCCTAAATATCCACACGCTTGTTTCTGATTTAAAAGCATTATTTTCTCCACATGTCAAGTTTTAAATAAGGTGGGCGGTCAGATAGTTTTTAAAAGCTTAACGAGGTTAATACAACCGCCCATTAAAATACAATTCCAAAACTCCATTTCCAAAAGTCAATTCTAAACTCACTTTCATAATATTCACCATCGCAATAACAACTTTGATGAAACTCAATACCAAATGCCCATTTCCAATGCTTATATTTATAGAACATTATTTTACCCAAATAATATTTATTCATTGTTCAACTCCTCTAAAATATCATTCAGTTCGTTTACAATGCGCTTCAATTTCTTTATTTTATCATCATTAAGATTTGGCTTGCAAACGCTTATATTTCTATGTTTGTATTTATCCCTCTTAATCTTGCCTAGCAATTCAAGGCTATTAAGATAATGATTAACTACTGGCTTGCTTTTAATACCCGTTGCTTCCTTAATTTCATCATTAGTCGGAGAACAGCCATTGTTTTTAATGTAGCTTTTAATAAAGCGTAGTATTTCCTTTTGTTTATTATTCATTGTTTAATTCCTTTATCTTTTTTCTCAACCTATCAAATATCTCGGCGTACAAATATGCATACCATTCGTCATTATCATAATTTTCTAGTTGAATAAGACATCTTTTACAAATTTGGTTTGCTATGTGTACGCACTCGTGCGCAAATATTTTCAAGTTGATAAGCTTCTCGTTATATTTAAAGGTAATAGGGTTAAACTCTACTATTGCTGAATAATCCTTATCTCTGAGTCCTCTTTCAATGTATATATATTGGTTATAAATTGGTATTTTCACTCTTTCCATTGTTTAACTCCTCTTTGTTTTTCTTATAGTGTTTAAGCTCTATATCTCTAAATGACGGCAAATACTCAGATACAAACTTTTTCATTTTAGGATATTTACCGTCTAAATCTTTAACTTTGTTGAGAGATTGCTCTATATTATTAAGGCAATCCATAATTCCCTCGTGATACGACTCCGCCTTTTCCAACAGTATATACTTTTTAAGTTCTTCCATTAGATTAACTCCAAAATAAAGCTAATAATTTCGCATACGAATATAATTATAAAGAAGTATCTTGCTTTCTTTATTTCCTCATCTTGCTCGGCAATTATCTTTTCGTAATATTTTGTTGTTATATGGCACAACGTATTAGACAATGAAAGCTCTATTTTCAGCAATTCTATACTTGCCTTGTCTTTCTTTCGTTCTTTTTCAACTCTCTCAAGCTCGCACTCTGTCTTTTCAAGTTGCTCAATAGCCTTTAAAAGTGTCATTGTGCGACCGAGTTCATCTTCGGTAGTGTCATCTTGTGATTTAACTGTGTTAGGATTTGTTGACATTTATTCTCTCCCCTAGTTCAAAGTCAAATACATACTCATCAATTTTTAAGTCTGTATTTATTCCGTTATGTATAGTTAAGCTCTTTACCTTAAATAACATCTTTTCAGCATTTTTTCTGTATGCTTTCTGAAACTCAACGCAATAATCTTCAGGAAGTATAAGAACATAGTCTGCGTGTGGTATCATTGTTTCTGTAAATTTGCGTGGCGAATGATATATTCTACTTCGCCAATATGCACTACATAAACGATACTCGTGCGTTTTGCGACCACTTTTAATTTCTTCAAACCAGTGGTCTGTTAATACTAATTTTAATGTGTTAGGATTGTGGCTCATCTTCTACCTCTCTTTTAATAACCCAACCAAATTAAAACTTGTTTTTTGGGATTAAAAACTTTCATTAAATGTAACAAACTAAAAACTTCGTGTTCGTAAAGCCAACCGCCACCTAAAGAATATTTATTGTTTGAGGGTTTATCAAGAAAAGTAGCCCATTCTAAATGTTCTTGAGCATCGTTTTTTAATTTTTCAAAATGCGTTCTTTTATCAAAGACATCTCTTGGGACATTATCCAGTAAACCTTTGTAATAATTTTGGACTTTTTCTCTAAGAATAGTTGCACACTCTTGCAATATTTCAGGTTTTGCTAACATAAATTCGTATTCTTCGTTGTAGTATTCTTGAACTTCTTTCTCTTTAAATATTGGTTTTAAATATTTTTTTATCCTATCATAAAAATCAATATATTTTCCAAACTCAAAAGCTTCTTCCATATCTATTTTGCTTTCTAAATATAAAAAAAGCGGTGGATGAATGTCATCTTCCTCATCAGGCTCTTCTTCAATAAATTCCCAAAGTTGTTTTGCATTTAACTTTCTTATTTTATTTAACTTCTTTTTATCGGCTATATATAAATAGTTTCTATATCCCATTGTTATTCTCCGTTTCAAATAGTTGCTCTATGTTACCTTTAGACTTGCCGAGATATGTCGCCCTCTTATTAAAAATAATATTGTAATAATCAGGCTCTATCAGTTTGTTTATGACGGTAGTGTCAAATCTATATCTTTTTTCAAAATCATATTTATATCGGCGAAACAATGTTACATCTGTTCTCGTAATATCAATAACTGTGGCTAATACGGTATATTCAGGGTATATTATATTAAAAACATCTCCGACTTGTGGCTCAATATGTTCTTTACTCATCTGTCTTATCTCCCACCTTTATAAGCGATTTAGTCCAATCATCAGCAGGAGAGATGTCAAAAGCTTTAAGGGTATAAGTAGATTGAACAGCATTACATCGCCACTCTCCATTAAACTCTGTTTGAGGTAATAAAGGATACCAATACCACTCTCCGTCTTCGTCCATAGCAACCCAACCTTTTTTCATAAATGGTATAATGTCTTGTATGTTAATCATTCTTCATTCTCCGTCTTAAATAAATCATTTATGCTTGCTTTACTTTTGCCGAGATAAAATTTATCATCAAAGTTAGAAAAACCTGCAACGGATTGACCTGTTTCCCACACTCCCCAAAATATTCCATATTTTTTAAAGGTAATAACGAGTTTCAGCTTCCAACTTTCACTATAATAAACATCTCCGACTTGTGGCTCTTTACTCATCTGTCTGCTCCTAATGGTTTGCTCCAAAGGCTCGTATAATTTCAGCCCTTAAAATTTCTTGTTCTGTGGCTTTTGGTAGAAAATCAGGACAATCATTAAAATCACAATATGCTTGTCTGTTAGGGTTTTCCTCAAGCCATTTTTCTTCCTCTTTGGTTAATCTTCGCCAACAACCGACACAATCTTTTCTTGTGCAAGCGGTAAAATCAAGACTTCTGTTCATCTTCTGCTATCTCCCAATCTTCTGAAAGTATATCAATACAAGCAAATCCATTGTTAACAACTGAGTATTTTTCTGCATAGAAATTAACAACTCTTTGCCAAATTTTGCCTTCGGCTATTTCATACTGGCTTATGTGATTTTTAAGTTTAACCTTTTTCCCCTCTCTCATGGCCTTTAGTGCTTCTTCAAATCTCATTTATGCTCTCCAAAATAACATTGTTCACATTCTGCATATCCAATACCACCATCATTATGAATATGTCTTGAAGTATAACTATCTCCGTATTTGATTTTCTTTCCACACCAACAACAAGAAATTTCTTTTTCCGTGTCATCTTCATAGCAACTCGCGCCTTCCGGTAAGTCATAAGGTACATATTTATGTTCTTTTTCAAGCCATTTATTAACTATCTTACTCATCTTAACATAGCTCCTCAATCTCTTGTTTTGTTAATCTACGACAATGCTTCCACCAACCACCATATGACATTTTATAAGGGTCTCTGCTATCCCCCTCTTCTCCATGTATTTCGTATAATTTTCCAAAAGCCTCGGCTCCGTCACTATCATCCCAAAACACACATATCTTCCCTATATCCTTCTCTGTGACTTCCTGCATATCTTTTTCGTTTTCAACATCAAATATTCTTTGTGTCATTATTCTTCTCCTAATACTTGGTTGATTTTGGTTAATAGTTCTTTACTTTTAACTTCTTTTTCTTCATTTCCTTGCACTACGGAAAAAGCAACATATCTATCAACATAAATTATACACTCTTTCAGAAGTTCTTTCAGCTCTTTGTTTTCCTTAATAAACTTTGAATAACACTCGCTTAGATAGTCGTAATTATAGGTTTTTTCTTTTATGGCTTTGAGCTTGTCATTTTCAATTCGTAACGCGTGATTTTTATTATTTACATCATTAAGCTTAGTCATAAGCTTTATTCTCTGCGTTTCTTTTTTTACTATCTCAGACTCTCGGCTTTTAAGAATAAAGGCTTGATTTTGAAGTTCCTCATAACTCGGCACTTCATCAAGTACTTCTAATTTTTTAGTCTTGAATGAATGATAATGACAAGTATCATTATATAAATACATTGTAAAAATTTCACCTTTGCGGTTTTTAACATACCATTCAGTACCGTCTTTTATATTTCCGTTAAGATATTGTTCAGTTAGTGTTGTCATCTAATAACTCCTTTCAAAATAACTGGCTGACAGCTAACACAGGATTTTGTCTGTAATTCTTTCTTAATTAAACCATTCGTAATTTCATATTTTATTTTATCCATTAGAAGTGAATATTGACTAGAATATGCTTGAGTTAATTTTTCTGAGATAGCATTTGCAAGCTCTTTTCTGAAATATTCATTTTCCATTAAAATTTTTATTTGTTCATCTGTAAATAATACATTCATTCTTCATTATCCGTTTTGAATAAATCATCTATGGTAGCTTTACTCTTGCCGAGATACTTCTTACTTTTTTTCCAAGAGGTATCTTTAATATTGGTTATCCGATAAACATCAAAATTTTCATAAAGTTTTTCCCAATGCTCTAGGAATTCATAGTAAAAGTCATTTACATTTACGAAAACCATTCTTGCATAGGTTTCTTTATCAATCCACACATCTCCGACTTCTGGTGTATCTTTACTCATAGCTTTTCTCCTATATCAATCTTAGTTGTCCAGTTGTTTCTTCGTCTGAAACAAATAAATTCTTAAATATACCCATAAGCACATCTACTACGATACTGTTCCCGGCAAGCTTTTCTAGTTGCGTATTAGATAAATCGTGCAGTTTGTCATATTGTTCATCTTTAACACCCATCAATCGCCAACACTCTCTAGGTGTTAGCTTGCGGATGCGGTAACCGTTAAATATTTTTTCATCACTTGATGTTGCAGTCATTGTCGGAGCAATACCATCTGTTCCATAACAGCGGTTTGCTTTTTCAAATACCCCCTCTTTTTCTTCAAATTCGGTAACAAACGCATCATAGTCTGATAGCTCAAACTTTAGTATTTGTTTTAGCTTAAACCATATATCTTTATCAGGCACGCTAAAACAGTTGTCTTTTCTAAACCAATGTTCAACCATTGTCAGCGGTAGATTTAAGGATTCAGCTATCTGCTTATTAGATATACCAACCTTTTTCTTGTGTCCTCTTAATTGACGAACAAACTCGTTAATATCAACCTCATTCTTGCGTACTGTTACTGTTTGCGGTATATTGTAGCACATAATTTTAGGTTCTAATCCACCGCCTTGCATTGTGGATAATGCCGGAGAAATACCATTTGCGCTATAAATACGACCTCTTTCAGGATTATCCCAATTACCAGTATGAACGATATTACCTAATTGCACCACACCTTGATTGCAAGCTGTCGTTAAAGTTTGTGCAACTTGATGTCCAACTCTGCCACGTCTTGTTTCTGAGTTAGACCGTTCAATGTTAATACTATCGCCGACAACTGCTGCTGTATATCCTTTTGATGTGTTTTCTTTTATCAACAAAGGCTCAATAATGTAGTTATCCTTTTGAACGCTTGTTAATGTGTTTGAAACACCATCTTTGTTAATTTCTAATTTTTGCTCGGTAGGAGAACCTACTGTTCTATCGCCAGGATTGTCTGGGTTTCTTCCTCTACTTGCGACACATAATGGCTCAGTTACCATAGGAACATAACCACCCCCAGTTCCCATTGCAGAACACAGACAAGTTGAAATTCCATTTGATGTTATGGATTGATGTTCTTGCATCCCGCCTATGCAGATATTATCCATGTGATTTACTTCTATCTTTTTCAAAAATTTTTCAACAACATTGTCATCCAAATAATATATTTCATCAACATTTTCTTCTAACACATCTTTTAATCTCTTGGTAAGCTTTATCGGATTAGGAAATAGATACTGTTGACAGCCTAAAATAGACACCACAAACACACGTTCTCTGTTCTGTGGAACGCCATAATCTTTTGCGTTTAATACTTTCCAAAAGTTCTGATAACCCATCATCTCTAAAACGTGCAGCCAACGGATAAAATTGTGTTTGTGCTTTTTGCCGACAAGGTTCTTTACGTTTTCCATTAAGAGATATTTAGGCTTTACTGCCCGGATAATTCGCTCACATTCCCATAATAGACTTGAACGTGTACCGCTACCAGCATCTCCACCTTTACCTAATCCAGCAACGCTAAAATCTTGGCAAGGACTAGAATAAGTAATCAAGTCATAGTACGGCAGCTTGGTTTCGTCTATCTTGGTAATATCACCCCAATTATGTGTTTCTCCGTGTAATTGATTATAGGCTTTAATGGCATACTTATCTATCTCGGATATATCAGACGTGAAGTCTATACCTAAGTTTTCTAAAGCCAATGCTTGACTTCCATAGCCTGCAAACAATTCAAGAATTTTCATTTAACAATACCTCTTTTTATTCTTTCATCATATGCTCCATAACAAAGCCATATCTTCTGCGTTGTCTGTATCAAATATCTTTTGTGTCATAGCTTTTCTCCTTTTATTCTTTATCGTTCAACAAATCCTTCATCATGATATTACCCCACTGATAATTGCATAAAATCATAAACCAAAGGAGCAAGTGTTTCATCTTCAAGAGCATAGTGTTCTATGTCATCTTGTTTCATAGCTTCCCACCAATTTTCCCCGGAGCGCTCTTTATAAAATCTTGCCTGCTCGTTAAAATATTCCTGCAAGTGATCCAAAATTTTCTTTCCTGCTTTAGCTTGTGCATTTTTTGCACATTCTTGCATTTTTAATCCGGCCACGACACATTCAATATAAGCTCTACCGTCTTTACGCTTAGCGAGTTCATCAAATAAATCTCTTGTTGATACGTTTTCTAACATTTAAATTGCTCCTCGTGTATATTCGTTGGTATATCCTCTTTTAGCAAGATAGCTTGCCGGAAGTTCTGAAGGCATCCATTCCCAGTTTGTTTTTTCTTGCCAAAACTGTATAACTCTTGTCATATAGTCGCAAAATTCCTCTTTTGAGAGTTTTGTTGTGGTTTTTACATCAAACAGCTTTTTATTGAGTTCATGGAGTAAATCCCCGGTATAAGGAATTTTATATTCTCCATAAGATAAACCCGCCTCATCAAGAAATTTTGCGATTTCTGAACATATAAGATGATAATAATTATTTTGCTCCGTTGAGCGTTTGTGAACGTGTTTTTTTACTTCCACATCAATAGAGCCACCCTCAATAAGGTGTTTTGCTTGTTCATATAAAGCAGTAAATTTTACTCTTAATTCTGCGGAATCTTTTATAAACATGTCTAAAATCCTACACTATCATTTAACTGTTCATCTTGTAATTTATTAAACAGAGTTGTCAGATTGTTGTGTTCATCTTCTAACCCCCTCTCAAATAATTCCACACATAGGTTGTTGATAAAATCAATTTGAGAATTTGAAAGTTTATCAAAAGATTCAACCTTACTTAAAAAATCCATACTTTGTTGATAGTGGCGCTTTAAATCATCAATAGTTTTATTTTTTGCCGGCATTACAACATCTTTGTTTCCCTCGTTGGCCGCTTTTCTTACTACTTTTGTTGTTGCTGTCTTTTCTGCCGTGGCAATCTTTTTAAAATCGTCTTCTTTGCCATGGGTATTTGTTGCATCAGGGTCTTTAGTATCGTCAATCGCAAACAAGCCGTTTAATGCATATTTACGGGCATAGGATGATGTCGCACCGGTTATTTGTGCCTCATCCATACCTTTTTTTGTAAGTGGCTCTCTTGCAAAGGCAGAGTTTTCTATACTTTCTCCGCCTAAAGACAATTTTGCTGTTGCTTTTATATAAAACCTATCTCCAATTAAGACAATATCATCAGAAACGGTAAGACAGGCTTCTCCGAGCAAAGGTTTTACAGCTTCCAAAATATCTTCACAAGAACGATAGTTATATCCGCCAAAAGCGTTTCGTTGGTTTTTAGGCGCTTTTAGCTTTGTTTGAATTTCACTTAATTTAGATGTGATACTTTTCATTTCATTTAAATTAGATGTGATGCTTGCCATTTATAAACTCCTTTATTTCAGTTTCTTTAGTTTTAAAAAATTCTTCTCTTGTTTGGTTATGACTTAAAAGCCAGTCTTGTAATTGAATATTACTCATTTGTTCTAAGTACAGCCAACGTGCCGGTGGTATCATTAACTCTAAATGATTGAGGTGGATAAGATGATGACAGTTAGCACAAAGGGGAATGAGGTTTTTAAGGTCATACCTAAGCAGGAGATTTGATCGCCCCTTTATGTGGTGTATATGTTCCGTTGGTTTTCCGCAAAAATGACATCTTTTCCAACAACGTTTTAATTGCGGATATAAACGGTCAAGTCTGTCAATCATCTTATCCATTAAAGCAAACTCTCAATAAATGACTTCATCTGTTTCGGTGTGCGAGAAGAAGCCATCAAAAACGAAAACTGTATTGTTTTTGGGGAATAGGTGCGAGTGTTTATCCATATTGCACCCTCTTTATAGATTTGGAAGTCTTTTATACGAATACTATATTCGTCTGCTTCACAGCCGTTTTTCACGGCAAATTTTTTTACATCTTCAAATGTCATTTTTTACTCTCCATAATATAAAGGCGGGGGCTGTCCGGTAGTTTGAAACAAGTCGTGTGGATTACAACCTTACAAACCCCCAGTTAAGCGGATAGCGCGTAGGTATGTTTGAGGAAATTAGGCACGCTATCCATAAGGAGGAAAAAGAGGGGCGGACTAAAAGAACCCCTATTTTTCCAAAGGCGAGGTTATTCACAGGAACTAACAATCATAAATAACCTCAAAGACGGGCGGGGAAAGATAACTTAGGACTACAACGATAACACCCCGCCCTAGACTAAGCAAAATGACAATACGTTGCACTCATCAATACTGTTTTATTTTGTTCGTCTGATTAAATTTATACACAAAACGAATAAAAAGTCAAATAAAAAATACATCATTTGTATAAAAAAATGCACGTTTAAAAATAAGTATTTGAAAACAAACAAATCTTTTTTATGTGGATAACTTAAAAAGTGTAGATTTTTACAAAAAAGGGGGTAAAAATACCTTTAAAGGCGAAAAAAGTCCTTGAGTAGCTACTTGGATTACTTCGTTTTTCGGTCTAGAAGTCGCCTTTCCCTTTTTTATAGACCGATAGTTAGACCGAAAATAATCAAATATCATTTTTTGTTTATGTAGCTTGAGGTCAAGAGGGTTTTATCTTGGCTGTTTTGCCTTATGCCGAAAAGAACAGACAAACTGCTCGCTATAATGCAGAATAAAAAATTTAGCTTAAACACCGCTCTATATGAAAGACGGAGCAGAAAAGGTTGCAGAGCCTTTGAATAAACAGGAAAGCTTTTTGAGAAGCATGGCGTAAAGGAGAAGTCCTGCGGAATACGATAAATTCCTCCTGATAAAGTGTGTTGTAAATATCTGTAAGGTTTAAATGAAAAAATAATCTGCTTGTAGCTTTTCTCAAGTAGGTCTTTCACTATGCTTTATTTTATAATATCCCTATAATGAGGCTATATGCCATAAGGCAGATTATATATATTATAGTTAAACATATCACTACTCCTACTAAATAAGCAGTGAACTTAAAAAGATTTTGACACCAATTTTCAAATTTTTTCATTATCATTAGCCGGTCTTTGTTGAAGATGTATCTGATGTTTCAGTGGAAGTTGTTAAGGCTTTAAGTAATTTTACAAGCTCAAACTCTTGTTGATTTATATTTGGTTGCATCTCTTTTGGTAAAAGTTCCCATGGCTCACAATTAAGAGCTTTTGCAAATAAACTCATTTGCTCTATTGTCATATCACTTGCGCCTGATTCTAAACGAGCAATTTGTGCTTGGCTAATACCTAAACGAGCCGCCAGTTCTTGCTGTGTTAGTCCTTTTAGTTTCCTTATTTCCCTTACTCTATTCATAAACATACCTCCACTATAAAAATTATACACAAAATGCATACAAAAAGCAAGAAAAAATTTTTATGTACAAGACGTATAAAAAAATATTGACTTTTATTCTTTAGGTGTATAATTTAATGTAAGAAAGGGATAAACATGAAATTTTCAACATATTTAACAAACAAAAATATAACCCAAGAGCAAGCCGCCAAAGAATTAGGTGTAACGCAGGCGACAGTATCTCGTTGGGCTCAGGGCGATTTTGTTCCGTCAAAAGAACTTATGCTTAAAATAGTTGCCTATACAAAAGGCGAAGTTAAACCAAATGATTTTTATGAGGAAGAAAATGAAGAAAACTGAAATATTAAAATGGATTTTAAAGAATTTAATAAAAGCAATTATTGCGCCGTTTAAGTTCTTAGCATGGGTTATTAGAGAAATTTTAATTTATATCTTAATCCACGCGTATAAATGCTCGGTTATGTTACCGAGAAAGGCTAAATATGAATTAAAAAGGGTAAAGAAAAATGGCAAATAAAGAGGGTTTTGGCGCAATTTTTCGGAACAATAATAAACAATCCGATAAATCTCCCGATTATACCGGAGCTATTATGATAGACGGAAAAGAGGTAAAGCTTTCTTGTTGGGTGGCAACCTCAAAATTAGGGGTAAAATATTTATCACTTAGAGTTGCAAATTCTTTAAAACAAGCGGCAACACAGGAAAAAACACAAACCAATATTGCACAAGATGATTTTGTTGATGACGACATACCGTGGGATTAAGTCATGATTACGATAGACGGAGAGCTTTATTCATCTAAAAACAGCCGGCAAATTGTTTTCAATAAAAACACCGGCCGCCGTTATGTAATAAAATCTGAAGTAGCCCGTACAGATGAAGTTGAATTATGCAATAAGTTATTGTGTGTAAAGGGCAAATTTTTATCCGAATTAAAGGGCAAAAAACAGCCGTACAGAATAGTTTTTAAAATTTTCCGACAATCGCACCGGAGATTTGATTATATCAATATAATCCAAAATTTATGTGATTGCATGGTAAAGGTTGGAATTTTAGAAGACGACAATGCGGATGTTATTATCCCGGAATTTGAGCCTTATGAAGTTGATAAAATAAGACCGAGGGTTGAGATAGCAGTAAAGGAAATAAGCAAATGGCAAGATTAAAAAGAGATAGCGGGTTTGTTTTCTTTTATCGTTACTATTCAATGATAAAAGATTTTAACCTATCAGATGATGAGCGACTTCAATATTACGATCATCTTATCAGTTATGGATTGTTTGGGCGAAAACCAAATAAAAAGACATCTCCGAAAGTGAGAAACATTTTTGAGTTGCTTAAACAAAACATGATAAACGCAAATAAGAATTATGAAATAAAACTAAAAGATAAATGGGATTTTTAAAAAATGTGGAAGAAGTTAATTTATGGGGTGTTTACCACTTCCTCCCTAAAAATTAAAAACACCCCACCTTTTACGGAGAGGGTAAATATCAATGGCAGATTTTCCGTATGGTCTGCCACCTTACATACGGAGATGAGAATTGAATAAAGAAAGTTTTATATTTTATCGCTCGTTTTATGAAGCATTAACAGGAATGAGCAAAGAAAAACAAGCTGATTGTTTAATGGCTATTGCAAATTATGCACTTAATGGAGAAGAACCGGAATTAACGCCGGAAGTACGATTATTCTTTACTTTAGTCAAGCCCCAAATAGATGCAAATAACCAACGGTTTTTAAATGGTAAGAAAGGCGGCAGACCTAAAAAAACCGAAACAAAACCTAAAAATAACCAAACAGAAACCGAAACCAAACCTAATGTAAATGTAAATGTAAATGATAATGTAAATAATATAACCCCTAAAAATAATAACTCTAACGAGTTAATTATTTTATCCCCCTATAAGGGGTTTGAAAAATGTTCCTGCGATTGTGAAAGAAAAGCAAAGTTTCAAATAAACGATAAAAAGTTTTGCGGGCAACACACGAGAATTGAATTAACAAAACTCGGTAGATTGGATTTATTACCACAAGAAAAACGTTTCATAAAACCAACGGTGGAAGAAATAGCCCTTTATTGCCGAGAAAGACAAAACACAATATCGGCTGAGCAGTTTTTTAATTTTTACGAAAGCAAAGGTTGGCGGGTAGGCAACCAACCAATGAAGGACTGGAAGGCGGCGGTCAGAACGTGGGAAGCAAAAGAGAAAACTCTTAACGCTTCAAAAGATTTGGTTAGACCAGAAGATTATAAACCTTTGAGCTGGTTATAGGGGGTAAGATGTTAAGCAAAGAACTTGAAATTTTGAAACAAATTGAGGAACTGTATCACGGCGATATTTCCGAAGATGAGTTTTTACGAGCCTGTCAAGGGCAGGAAAAAAAGATTGAAGCTTGGCGGGAAGCTTTTGACGAATATCCGCTTTATGAAGTTTCAAAGGCAATAAACCATTTTTACGTTAAGAAATCATCAAAAACGCGCCCTAATATTGCACAGCTAACAGCTATATTGCAAGAAACAAATGCCACAAAAGAGACGGCAGAAAAGCCAGTTGAAAAGGTGGAATTACCCTTTTGGTTGAAATTTCAACAACAGGATAGAGAAACCGGCGATATGTCTTGGTTAGTGCCGCACTATCAAATCGTTGGCAGACTTATTGTACAGGATTATTTCCCATTTGTTCAAAACATTTACAATCCGACATACGAAGACTTTAGGGCGTGCATGAAACGTTGGTCGGTTGAAACATACGGCCGGGAGTATTTTGTTGAAAGCGATAATCAGTTCAAAGCATTACCGCCGGAAGTTCAAAAAGAAAAACTAAAAAAAGCAAAAGAAATTATCGGCAATTTTCATTTTCAAAGGTTAAACTGATGAATAGTTTAGAGTTTGTTTGTCATAAAGTTGGAAGCACGGTTGATTTATTACGATCTGCAAGACGTAATAAAGAACTGGTTGATAAAAAAAGAGCCGTTATATGGTTTTATAGGTTAGCCGGATTATCAGTAAAGCAAATTGGGGTAAAACTAGACTTACACCATACTACAATTTGTTACTCGTTAGCAATTTTAACAGACAAGCAAAAACAAATAGGCGAAAAGCTTTATAACGATTGGAAAAATGCTAACGGAATAATAGAAAAAGAAAAAAGAATAATCAAAAAAAGGGTGCCGGATTATCTTCATAGTGTAACAAAAGAGGTGGAGTATGAAGAAGAAGTCTAAGATTATGATACTTTGGAAAATTTATAAAATAATGCGGTGGCATAAAAAAACATTTCCCCAATACACATGGAATAAGCAATTTGAAAAGATATGCGAGGAATCCATAGAGTTCCCGGAGGCAAGCTTTTTTAAATCAGGAGAAGAAGCTTTAGAAGAGGGGGCTGATGTTATAATTGCCTCAATAGGCGCTTTAAGATTTCCTGAAACATGGGAATTGATTGATGAAAAAATGAAAAAAAATAAGCAAAGGATTTGGAAAAATGGACATCACATCGTGTGAAAATAAAGTGCCAAGCATAAACGACTATATTGGAAAAATTATATGTGCGGATTGTATGGACATTTTAAAACAGTTGCCGGATAAGTGTGTTGATTTGGTACTGACTGACCCTCCATATACTTGGAGAGAGGCCGGCGGGGGAGGATTTAGTAAGAACAGACCTATTTATAAAGAGATAGCAAAGTTTTGTACAGAGGACTGGTACACAGATGAATTTTTATCTTTACTGATTTCAAAATGTAAATTTCCTAATTTAGTTATATGTGGTAGCCGAGTGGATATTGTTAAGATACTAAGCTTTGCAGAAAGACATAACCTTTTGTATGCCATCTTGCCTATTTGTAAGAAGAATCCTATCCCTTTTACAAATAACACTTGGCTAAATAACGAATATATATTTCATTTAACAGACAGACAGATAGACTATTGTAAAAATTATCGCTTTAAGATACCTTATTTTTTGGTAGATAATACTAAAGAAACGAACCACCCAAACGAGAAAAAGATAGAATGTATTGAGCGGATATTAAATAACATCACAAGAGAAGGCGACTTGGTATTAGATTGCTTTTCAGGTTCGGGAACAACTGCAATCGCTTGCCATGGACTTAAACGGCGGTTTATTTGCATAGAAAAAGACCCCGAATATTGGGCGGCATCCGTTAAGAGATTAGAAGAAGAACAAAAACAGGGGGTGTTATTTTGAAAAAATGTACTAAATGCAAAAAGGTTAAATCAAAATCAGCTTTTTATCATAATCATACCCATAAAGACGGGCTTTCTAGTTGGTGTAAAGATTGTAAAAGAGAATTTTATTACAAACGACCGATAAAAGAAAAAACAGAAGAAAATGAAATTGATAAAATTCTCGGCGGCTACAATATAACAATTTTAAACCGAGCTGTTGGAAGAGAGTGCCGATACAACATTCAAAAAACGGATGGATCGTTATTTTGCACAAATGACAAACAAAAATTTATGAATTATTTATCTAAAATATAGGGGGTAGCATGGAGAACACCGAGCTTTTGAGATATTATAATAATGGTACATTAGAGATGAATAGAACACGATGGCAAGCTCAAGATAGATTAAAGTCAGGGGAATTATTGCAAAATGTTGCATATAAATCCGGCATATATATAAAATCACTTGATTTTACAAAAATAAGGGTAGATATAACCGGTTTTAAAGAAACGCCTGTAAGTGTTATGATTGCAAAAGATATGTATAATAAAGCAATACGACAAATTCCGGCAGAATATTGGCCGGTAGTTCGTCATGTTGTGGTAGAAGATGAGAAAATTCAACATAAATCACGCGCGGAAGTTCATTTAGATAAATGGCGGCTCTGCATGGGCTTGGATTATTTATGCGATTGGTACGCTAAAATTTTAAGCAGAAAAGGGTAAATTCAATTTATAGGTACAATTTACAATAAATTCAAAATTACCCTCTCTATCACAAAATTATGGCGCTTTTTTATCTAAATTATGGTAAACGTCATTTACATATTGCCGTGAACATTTTAAAATCTCTGCAATTTGTGTAAAATTCAAGCCACGCATTTTAAGTTTAAGAATATTAAGAAGTTTATCTTTATTTTTAAAATTATGCGTATATACATAATCAAGCAACTCTTCCGGGGTATGCATTAAAGCTTTTGCTTCAGCATCCTTTACGCCCGGCTTATCATTTTTAAAGGCGATATTTTCTTTATACCAAGCCCCCCATGCGGCGCGTAGTTCTTGTGTATCGGTTTGCCCTTTATCTGATAGCCAAATTTGATATGATTCAGGATTGAATAAAACAATATTAGCATCAGCACCAATTTTTAAGAGTTCAATAAACAACCTATAAATCATTGCCTTATGCACCGAGTTCGGTAAATTTTTACCCATCCCAAAAACATATTTTTTATAGTCTTCATCATTATAAGCTATAAGAGTAACAGGAAGTTGTTTTTCTTCCCATAAATCCAAAGCATTTTCTATTGTGTCATTTACTTGTTGAAGTAAATTCATCAATTTATCACACGCGGGTTTTGAGGTTGTCATTTTACCGCGTTCCCATGCCTGCACAGTTCCCTTATCTTTCAATCCGTGAAATTCAGCCGCTTCCGCTTGCGAAAATCCTAATGTCTTACGAATAGCCCTGTATTCTTCGCCGGTTAAATATCCTAAGTTAATCATCCCACTTCTCCAAATCCGCTAAAATTTCATCTTCGTCTTCCGGTGTTTCCGCGCATTTTTCGGTTATTTCCTCGTAAGAAGTGGAAAATTTGCCGATTTTAACCATACCGACACACTCATTATAGTAATTTTCGGCTCTTAATAAACAAGCTTGTTTTTCAACTTCCGTCTGTGCCGGTCTATATCCCTCAACATTGTATTCGTAAAAATCAAATGCTTGTCCGGCAAAATCCCCATCTTTAACAATGCCAACAAAACGGCGGTGGTTTATACCGTTAATTTTCAAAAACGTTCCATGTGATAAAATTTTCATAACATACCTCTCTTTCTTTAAAGTAAATCAATTATGTTTAAAATTCAGTTAAACCGCCAAAAGTTTTATATTCGGTTTTTCAATGGAAAATCTGAAATTTGCGCCGTAGTATTTAGCCGCGTCTTTCATATCGTCAGGAAATTCTTGAGCGACTTCTGACTTATCCCTTATCCAACCGAGCAGACGAGCAACCTCAACATTTAAAGCCTTTGCAAATTCAATATTAAGTTTAAAATGTGTATTGCCGTTCTTATAAATTTTATATTCAATCAATGGTTTGTTGTCTTTCCCTTTGATATAATACTTTTCTCCAAAATATTCGGCTTGTTCGCCATAAAGTGTTTCAAAACCTAAATTAAAGGCGATTGCCTCTAAATCTTCTAAAACCCTAATTCTTGAATTGCCATACTCTTTAATGACGGATGTCGGAACAAAATTTTTCTTTTCGTTACTCCATTTTTCTTCTGCGTGAACATTAAAAATATTATCGGCAATTAAGCGGTAGCTTAAACAATAATGTGTTGGTTTTTCTCCATCTCGGTCAAACCGGTTATTATACCAATGATCGCGCTTAAACACTTTTTGATTTGATTTATATTTAATAACATTGTCCGGCGTGGTTAGTTCTTTGTAGAAGTCAATAAGTTGCTCATCAAACAAACTGGAGGCGTTTTTTAAAACCCAAATCACGACAGCGCGGATATTTGAAGCGTTAAAGTCAACACAATTTAATCTTTCAAACTTTTCAAAAAGTTTTTCTCTTGCTTTATGCGTTAGGCGTTTAGTTATCTCGTCAAGATAATTAAAAATCATTCTCCAATATAAAATCTTTGTGCTTTCGATTTTCTGCTTTAAGGATTGTTTGATTTTAGATGATTCAACCCCTATATCGTGAAGAGTTTTAACGTCTAATTGACAAATCGCCTTAAATGATGAATAAAGTCTGTTCATCTCGTCTGTGTAAAGATTAACCAAAAATTCAATTTTATTAGGTGCTTCAACCAATTTATTTTTAATATCATCTCTATATTCTGAATATTCTTTATATTCAAACCCCCTGTCTTCAACCTCTTCAAAGCCAAAAGTTTCTTTAAACCAGTTCTCAAAAGGTTTATCTTCCCCGTACTCTCTTTTTTTAACAAGTTTGACAATATGGACTTTTGCGCGGGCTTGTCTGTCCGCGGTTAAAAAGTCTCTTTGCGCCAAAATTTGTGCCGTTGTTTGGGTAAATTCAAGGGCTTTTTTAATTTCTTCGCAATCCTGCCAACGTGCCGGAATAACTAAAAAACCCTCTTTAAAATTACCCTCTCGGATAATTCTTAAAGTCCAGTTTTTAAATTCAGAATATGGCGGATTACAAAACAGAATATCAACTTTTTTATCAATTAACGTGCATTGATTGAAGTCAGTCGCTAAAATATAAGTGTCTTTGTCAAGCTGATTTATAAGAATTTCTGATTTTTCTATTGCATAGTAATTTAAATAGCCGTGTTTGGTGCTGTCTAAATAGCGTTTAAAAGTTCCGTTACCTGCGCCGATATCCAAAATATCGCCGTAGACCGTCATATATTCGCAAACGATTTTTAAAATTTCCGGCGTTGTCGGATAAAATTCAAAATCTTGCCCGTTTTCTTTAAGCTGTGTAATTAGTTGTTGCGTGTTCATTTTATCCCCCTTTAAATTCTAACCGGCATCAATAAGGCCAATTTTTCAATGTTTTCTTTAAAGTCGCGGTGCTCCCATTTTACGGCTTTTGTCTTGTCGTCTTTATCCGTTAATGGAGACGGTAACGCCGCACAAACAAAAAACTTGCAAACCATATCTAAATATGACGGGGCACAAGGTATCCATTTTTCATCTTGAATATAATCTTTTGTGTCGTCAATTATGCGCTCTAAATTCGGCACTTTTTCACGAAAGATATCAAAAAGAATATTGTCTTTTGTTCCGTAAATATGACCCTGTTCTTTACCGTCAATAAGTTTAAATTCAAAGTTAATCATTTCGCTTTTCGTAGCTTTGATTTTTCTCGGAAGTTTTAACAAAATGCCGCCTTCCGGTAAAGGGTCGGAATCTGTAAAAATACTGGCTGTTTGTCTTAATAAAATATGCCCATTTGTTGCCGTATAAATTCTTTTGCCGTTGACATCTTCAACAAAAACTCCATTGATATATAGTCTTGATTTATCCTTACTTGCCGCCGGTAATAAATCGTTTAAAATTTGCGTGTTTAATACTATCATCTTTTTTTCTCCTAAAGCTCACAAGGCAAACCGGACATTTTTATTTTCACCTCAAAAAATGCCTTATCAATTAAAGAATTTGCGGCCATGTCCGCGGCTGTCATTTTTCTTGAATGCCTTTTTAATAAAAAAGCAGAGTTAAAAATTGAGCCATCCTCCATGATGACCGGGGCGCTCTGTACCTCATAAATCGCCCGGCCTAAAATTTCAAAATCCTTGGCATTTTTGGGGCGGCTGTTTTTCAAAATAGTTTCAAGCAAAATCTTTATGCTTTCTTCTCTTTTCTGTAAATATTCTTCTTTTGTCATTGTCTTAAACTCCATAAAAAGGGGAGGGATTACCTCCCCGTTGGTTAGTCGCAAAAATGGCTCATCTTCTCTAAAATTTCGGTTATCTTATCAACCGCTTTGTTTGGGTTGCCTTTGTCAAAAGTGCAGGCATCAATCCACCCACTAAAATCTCCGTCTCCATTTAAAGCGGTCATCAGCTTGTTTTTCAAACTTTCCAAGCTTTCCCCGTTTTTCCAGTGATTAGCTTTTAAAAAGCGCTCTTTTTCGTTCCTCTCTCTCCAACCGTCATTCTCTGAAATTTCATACATTTTAGGCAAGTATTTATTGATAAAATCACGAACATCACCAACAAAAAACGGCTTCTGCTTCAATTTGTCATCTTCATAAATAACCTCGCAAGCCTTCAGTTCTTCCCCTGTCAAATAATAAATAAACTCAATGTCTCCATGCAGGCAAGAAGTGAGTTCAGCTCTTTTGTTTGCTTTTAAAAATGCGGTCGCTCTGTTATTGTGCGGATCGTTGTCAAGTAACATGTTATTAAATAACACCGCCGCGCCTTCCGGATAATTGTCCCAGTGATTATAAATATTTGCATAAACTTTTTTCTCTGAAGTTTGGAAAATGTATTGTCCTCTTGTACTCATTTTAAAACCCTTTCTTTTGATGAAAGCACCCTTTGTGCTTTGCTTATGTCTAATTATAACATATAATAAAATAATTTGTCAACACTTTTTTTAATAAAAAATTGAAAAAAATCAAAAAAAATGTGGAAAATACGAAAAAATATTGAAACATAAAAAATATGTGTTATATTAAAATCAGCTTTTAAAGGCTCTTGTTATTATTTGCACTTGTCGCCTAGATTGTTCCGGCGCTGTCGCCTTTAAGAGAAGTTTTAAAGCAAATTCTAATTTTTACCATTGCCAAGATGAAAAAAAATCTAACCGAAAAACAACAAGCTTTTATAAAAGATTACGCCGGCGGCAT
>Ga0247609_10001405_pt1 | contig 28838 bp, 18 predicted proteins | sample 172DNAGHGlowgp2_FD_193487 | JGI IMG/M metagenome (GOLD analysis project Ga0247609, IMG submission 193487) | Sheep rumen microbial communities from Palmerston North, Manawatu-Wanganui, New Zealand - 1728 DNA GHGlow gp2 | ecosystem: Host-associated > Mammals > Digestive system > Stomach > Rumen ... | reverse complement strand
GACATATCCTTAATACAGATAGAATCTGCACCAAAGTCTGCATAAGTCTTGGCAAGCTCTGCATATTTTTCGATTGTATGATAAGGAGTTACGGCATAAGAAATAGCCATCTGAACATGCTTACCAGATTTTTTAGCAGCCTTAGTAGCGCGTTCCATATTGCGTGGGTCGTTACAGGCATCAAAAATACGGAAGCAGTCAATACCGTTCTTTGCAGCAGCTTCAACAAACTTGTCTACAACATCATCTGCATAGTGGCGGTAACCAAGAAGGTTCTGTGCGCGCAAAAGCATCATGATTTTTGTGTTAGGCATTGCAGCATGAAGCTTGCGCAGGCGGTCCCAAGGATCTTCGTTCAAGAAGCGGATACAAGAGTCATAAGTTGCACCACCCCAGCCTTCTACAAATTTATAACCGATTTTATCAAGCATTGGACAAGCAGGCAGCATATCTGCTGTTGTCATACGTGTTGCGTGAAGACTCTGATGAGCATCACGAATTGCAAGTTCAGAAATTCCAACTTTAGCCATTTATTTATACCTCTATATTTACGATTTTAATGCCTTGTCATGAACGGCAGCCGCAATAGCAGCAATAATAGCCCCATCATTTCCAGCAGGCGCCGGAGAAGAAACCGCAGGTGTGTCAGCAGGTTTGTCTTTATCGAGCTTAAGAGCATGAATTACGCCTTTGAGAATAGTCATGCAGATAATCAGAATAATAATAAAACCGAATACAACACACATACCAAGCAATGTCAGAAGTCCGCTCTGACCAAGCATTTCGGTGATTGTCATATAAGTATCCTTTAAACTGATTTAGAGAATTCAAAATCAAAACCATTGAATTCCCCCCATAAAAATCGAAAACTTTCGCCCCGATTTTACTATTTTACATAGTATCGAAAAAAGGGCTTTTATTCAATGGGATATTTGGGCGTGCCCCTCCGTTCAGTCGCTGCGCTCCTTCACTTCGGGTCGGGCTTTCCACCATTCCGCTTTCGCTCCAGCCGCTTCCTTCACTCCGCAGCCGTCTTCCGCCGCCTTCTCCGTTCAGTCCAGTGGCCGCCTACGGCGTGGTTCCAATCCCTCACGCAATTTTTATAGAAGAAATTCCTTTTTTTTGTAAAATTATGCATTTTTTTTTCAAATTTTTTGTAAGAAGTCCACTTTTTTTGCCATATTATATATGGAGTTTTTCAGTTTACGTGAGAACCATTTTTCCTGGAGGGGAACTCACGTAATTGCAACTTAAGGAGGAATCAAATCTGGTGGCTGATAGGCTTTTCAACTGGCTTTTACGTGAGTTCAACACTCTATCAAAAGAAACTCACGTAACTCCAGCTGAAAAAAAAGTTGGTTCTGGCAGAAGACTAACTATTCCAACAAGTTTTACGTGAGTTTGATACAAGTTCGGAAGAAACTCACGTAATGCAAACATAAGGAGGAATTGAATCTGGCAGAAAGCTGTTTATTCAACAGGGTTTTACGTGAGTTTGACATTATTTCTGTTAAAACTCACGTAAGTCCAGCTAAAAAAGAAGTTGGGTCCGGCTGAAGGCCAACTATTCCAACAAGTTTTACGTGAGTTTGATACAAGTTCGGAAGAAACTCACGTATTACAAACATAAGAAGAAATTGAATCTGGCAGAACTCTGCTTATTCAACAGGATTTTACGTGAGTTTGACACTATTTCTGATATAACTCACGTAATTGCAACTTAAGGAGGAATTGAATCTGGCAGCTGACAGGCTTTTCAACTGGATTTTACGTGAGTTCAACACTCTATCAAAAGAAACTCACGTAACGCCAACTTAAGAAGGACTTGAACCTGTCTGTAGGCAGACCTTCCAACAGGGTTTTACGTGAGTTTAATAGATTATCAAATAAAACTCACGTAACTCCAGGTAAAAAAGAAGTTAGGTCCGGCTGAAGACCAACTATTCCAACTAGATTTTACGTGAGTTTGATTACATGATAGATGAAACTCACGTAATACAAACATAAGAAGAAATTGGACCTGGCAGAACTTTGCTTATTCAACAGGGTTTTACGTGAGTTTGACACAATTTCAGAAGAAACTCACGTAATTGTAACAAAACAATAAAAACACACAGGAGGAAATCATGTTTTTACTTGAAAATGTTTTAAAAAAGCGGGACGAGCTGGCGGGGCTGGCAATGACTCTTGAAAAGAAATTAAGAAATTCACCAAAAGGAAATTTATGTATTTCTAAAAGTCACAAAAGTATCCAATACCATCTGGCAGAAGAAAGAAATCCTCATAAAAAAATGTATCTAAACAAAAAGAAACTTTCAACTGCAATTTCACTTGCACAAAGAGATTACAACAAAAATCTTCTTGCAGAAATTAAAAAAAACATCCTTACAATGAATACCTTTATAAAGACTTACACCCCTCAAAATCTAATAAACTGCTACACAAATCTTCCTCTGGGGCGCAAAAAACTTGTTACACCTCTTTTTATAAGCAATGAAGAATATGCCCAAAACTGGCAAAAAAAAGAATATGAACATAAAAAGGAAGCACCAGAGGGCAATCTTCTCTCTTTCAAGAATGAGCCCATGCGTTCAAAATCGGAAGTAATTATTGCAAATCTTTTGAAAGAAAAAAACATCCCCTACCATTATGAATATCCGGTGCACATGAAAAACGGGGTAACTTTTCATGTAGATTTTTTGTGCCTCAATACGCGAACCCGTCAGGAGTTTTATTGGGAACATTGCGGCCGCATGGATGATCCGGACTATACAAGCAACATGACCAGACGAATAAGCGAATATTCAAGAACAGGTATAATACTTGGAAAGAATCTTATTATCACAATGGAAACAGAACAATCCCCGCTGGATATAAAAGAGGTGGAAAGAACAATAAAAACTTTTTTGTTTTAAAAATAAGAAATTTGAAAATTCACAAATCCATTGTATAATTAAATCTATGATAAAGAAGCTTTTTATTTTGATTACCTGTGCCGGAATTTTTTGTGGCGCACTGTGGGGACAAGCTAAGAAAACTCTTGATCCGTTTTTTAAGGATTTTATAAGTCGAAACTGGAATGCAGAGTCGGGGCTGCCGGGTAATACTATAACAGACCTTATGCAGGATAGCGACGGCTATATGTATTTTGGAACTTACACAGGTCTGCTCCGTTTTGATGGCGTAGAGTTTACTTCCATGAACCGGCTTTATGATGAACGTTATGATTTTATAAGCGCACGAACAATGTTCCAGGATTCTCGCAAAAATATCTGGATTGGTTCAAACGATGAAGGATTGCTCTGCCTGCGCACCGATGGCGAAGTTATAAAGTTTACAGTCCAGGAGGGTCTTCCAAACAATTCTATCCGTGCTATCTGCGAAGATAAAAACGGATTTATGTGGGTTGGAACCGCTTCGGGCATAGTGCGCATAAACAGAAAATATGAAGTCGAAGGATTTTCTGAATCCGAAAATCTGCCTCAAAATAATAACTTTATTGTAAATCAGCTTTATTGCGATACTGCAGGACGCGTCTGGGTTGTAACAAGAACCGAGGATGGACTTTACTGTTATACAAGCGGAAAATTCACTGTAAGCAGCATAATTAAATCAATAGAAAATCCTATTATAACCACAGTCATGCAGGATTCTGCGGGAAGCTTCTGGTTTGGAGTTGCACCTCATTACGCTGTAAAAATCACCTCAGAAAGCGAAACAGTTTATAATATCGGACATGGAAATCAGCAGGGAACAACAGTAACATGCATTTTCCAGGATTCTTCTAAAAACATGTGGTTTGCTCTTGATAACGGAATTACAGTCCTTCATGATGGACTTCTTTCTTATCTTGATACAGGCACCCTTCTTTCTGATGACAGTGTAAACGATATTATGGAAGATCATGAACACAATATCTGGATGGCACTGGACCGCGGTGGTGTTCAAAAACTCAGCTATGGAAAATTTCAGACAACAAACATGTCTACAACTGTCAATGCAATTGCCCAGGATAAATTCCGTGATTTAATCTGGCTTGGTTGTGATGACGGTCTTTACTGCTATAACAACAACACCTTTATAGAAAATGAAATTACAGATTACTGCAAGAATACCCGCATACGTCATGTTGCCGTAACAGAAGAAGGAGCCCTTCTTGTAAGCTGCTACGAGAATCACGGTCAGGTAAAGTTTAATCTTGATGGCAGTATAGAACAATGGAAAAAAGAAAACGGGCTTGCCGGTAACAAGGTTCGTGTTGCCAGACAAATGAGTAACGGAGAGCTTTACGTAGGAACTACTACAGGACTTTCTATAATCGAGCCAGAAACAAAAAATATTCTGAACATTAACAAAAACGATGTGCTCGACAATGATTACATCATGTGCCTTTTTGAAGATACCGACGGTTCAATCTGGTTTGGTACCGATGGCGGTGGTGTTTATATAATGAATCCCCAGACAAAAGAAATCACTAAAAAAATCAGCAAAGATGATGGACTTGCGGGAAACATTATTTTTAAAATCTCTTCTATTCGTGCGGGAGAAATCTGGGTAACTACAGGTTCGGGCATGAGCATTATTTCAAAAGATACCGGAAAGATTTTTAATTTCAATATCGAAAACGGTTTTGGTGCCGACGGGGTTTTTCAGGTGCTGCTTGATTATACTCAGAAAATCTGGGGAACTAATAACAAGGGGATTTTTAATATAAAACTTTCGGAACTTGATGAAGTTATTAATGAAACAAAAAATTCTGTAACCCTCAACTACTTCAACAAACTTGACGGAATTAATTCCGGTGGAGTAACTTCTACTTCGCTTTCCATGCAGGATGATAAAGGTCGCCTTTGGTTTACCCTGATTGACGGTTTTACACTGATGGATCCTGTACGAAGCGCTTCAAACATTTACTCCCCTACTGTAAAAATCCAGACTCTTACCCTCGACAGCGAACGCCTTCTTATTACCCACGACGGCGGAATTAAAGAAAACAAAATTTTTGTTGAACCAAACGTAAAACGTATAAGCATAAAGTATACAGGAATAAGTCATGTTTCGTCGGAGCAGGTTCAGTTTAAAACTAAGCTCGAAGGCTTTGACGAAGATTATTCCGACTGGACCGGTGAAAGAACTGCATCTTATACAAACTTAAGGCCAGGAACTTATACCTTCCATGTTATTGCCCAGAATGCAGATGGAGTTCAATGCGATAAAGAAGCCAGCGTTACAATTGTGAAAAAGGCCTATTTGTGGCAGAAGACCTGGTTCCGCCTTCTTGTTATCCTCTTGATTTTTGGTACAATCGGACTTTTTGTATTTATAAGGCTCGATACCGCCAGACGAAATCAGGAAAAAATCAAAAAGCTTTCTATAGAAGTTACAAGCGCACTGGCCCAGACAATCGATGCTAAAGATAAATACACCAACGGTCACTCAAACCGAGTTGCAGAATATTCAAAGATGATTGCCCAGAGGCTTGGCGAAAATGAAAAAACACAGGAAAGCATTTACTACGCAGCCCTTTTGCATGATATTGGAAAAATTGGTATTCCAAATGCAATCATAAATAAATCGGGCAAGCTTACAGCCGAAGAATACGAAACAATAAAGGCCCACCCCGTAATTGGAAGCGACATTTTAAAATCGATTTCGTCTATGCCAGAGATTTCTATCGGCGCCCGCAGTCACCACGAGCATTACGACGGCACAGGCTATCCCGATGGACTTGCAGGAGACGCCATTCCATGGATTGCCCGCATCATCTGTGTTGCCGATGCCTACGACGCCATGACTTCAAACCGCAGCTACCGAAATTTCCTTCCACAGGAACGTGTTCGCTGCGAGTTCATAAAGTTCCGCGGCATCCAGTTTGACCCTCGCGTCACCGATGTCATCATCCAGATGATTGACGAGGATACCGATTATAAGATGCATGAGTAAAACTGATTACTGAGTAACAGAACGAGCGAGACGGAAGCCACGAGAACGGAATTTTGTATCTGGGGAGATTGTGTCTCTTTTATAATTTGTACAATCCCTTGCATAATCCATGAAGCTGCCGCCGCGAACCATTTTTACAGAACCTGAATTTCCTCCTGTAAAATCTGTAAAGGCTCCTGTATCCATTAAACACTGCCAATCATAACACCACTCAGAAACGTTTCCACTCATATCACAAATTCCAAGTATGTTAGGAGATTTTAACCCAACCTGATGAGTACCAGTACCAGCATTATTTTTATACCAGCCGACAGTATCGAGTCCGGTATTCACTTCTGCTGTATACTTAACATCTTCTTGTGAAGGACTACCGCTAAAGAGATAATCCCATTCTTCTGCTAATGGATTTCCACCTCTAAAAGCAAATTCCCATTCAGTTTCAGTTGGGAGTCGATAACCTGATGCATTTTTATTATAAGTTACAGGTGCAAAAGTTATATGGCCGTTTGAGTCAACAGTTGCATAAATAATATTTCCGTCATCATTAATTTTACTATCAGATATGGTGTAAGCTGGTGTAAGATTTCCACCAAGTTTTTCTGTGAGTTTGTTACAGAAAAATACAGCATCATACCAGGTGATATTATCTGCAGGACGCAATGACTGCTGCTCGCCTTGAGCAATTGGATAAGTTCCAGTTTCCAAACATTCAAAAGGTGATGCATTTAGTATATAGTCTGTTCCATTAATCGTAAAAACCTGATCTTTCATTACTGCATAATAAAGTTCCTGAGTAACTTCATATTTTCCCATTATAAAAGGACTCAGACTATTTGTACGCCCCTCTCTGAACGGTCCATATGTAACAGACGAAATATATGGCTTTCCCTGAACGACAGTAATATCATCCCCGGTTTTTGCCCGATCAATTACGTAAACTTCTTCTGTGTTTTCGAAGTTTGTCGTACCAATTGTTATGCCTGTTTTTGCCACTTCTCCATGATAATTCCAGCCTGCATAAATTGTGGTATTTTTGGAAGGTGTGGAATTAAAATCATAAAGATTTTCAAATGTAGAGTCGCTGTACCAGTTTCTGAAAGTGTAATTTGTTTTGGTTGGATCTGTTGGTCTATCAAGAGGCAAACCATACCGTTTAGTTACAGAACTATTGTCAGTTAAGCTTCCACCATTAACCTGGAAGGTGTATTCTATATTATTTCTGTCGTAATAAATATTTACAACAGTGCTTCCATCAAGGGCAATTTTCTTTTGTTCAAAATCCTGCCTTGTAAAACCTGTGTATGTTTTTCCAACGGCATTAGTCAGCTCACTAACATATCCAGATTTTGTTTCTGACTCTACTTCTGTATATTCATCATTCTCTGCATTCTGCTGGAGATGCTTTACAGTATAATTTTTTTCAACCTTCTTCCAAAGTGCATTAAAAGTTTTATCGCTACTATCAAAAGTGGTCAAATAATCATTTGCTTCGCCATAACTACCCAATTTCCATTTATCAAATTCACGATATTCATCTTCATCATCATGTAAAGGATCTGCCGGTTTAGATACACTGGCACCATATTTTCCACTTATAACAAGATTACCTTCAGAGCCATCCTGCCACTTTCCACCGTTTAATCCAAATGTATAATTAATTATTTTTCTATCATAATAGATATTTACAACCGTACTGCCATCACCTGCAATTATCTCTTGTTCAAAATCTTTTCTTGTAAAGCCAGATCCCATATAACCATCTGATGCATCGACATTTGTTTTTTGTCCAGCTGTACCAGTTTTATCTTCTGAATCAAAATAAGCATATTCATCATCATCAACATTCTGCTTCCAGTATTTTACTGTATATGGGATACCACTCTTCGCGCTCCACCAAGCTTTAAAAGTTATATCTTTATCACCAAATTTTTGAGGTATAGTATAATCCCAATCAAAAAATTCATAACCCGCTTTTACCGGATTTGCAGGAACAGTAACATCAGCACCATATCTACCTTTCACCACAAAATCAGCAGTAGAACCATTCCAGTTTCCACCATCTGCATCAAAGGTATAAGTTATGAGATTTCTATCATAATAAACATTTAGAACTGTACTTCCGTCGGCTTTAACCGTTACAGGTGTAACAGGTTTTGCAGTAAAGCCAGTTTTAGTCGAAGGCTCATCGGTTACTTCTTCCCCGGCAGGAGCCGTCATTGGATATTCATTTGCTTTTGTATAATCGTTATCAGAAATATTTTGTTCCCAATAAATGATTTTATATGGTGTATCTGCACCAAACTTCCAGCAGGCATTAAAAGTAAGCTCTTCTTCACCAAATTCATACGGAACAGTGCTATCCCACTTCTCAAAATCATAACCCGAACGAGAAGGTCTTTCTTGCGTAGGAACAGAAGCTTCATAACGACCGCTTAGAATTAAAGTATTTGAACCATCGTCAAAATGACCTTCTCCTGCATTGAAGGTGTACTTAATTATTTTTCTATCATAGTAAATCTTTACAATAGTTGAACCATCTTCTGCGATTTTTTCCTGATTAAATGTTTTTGCCGTAAAACCAGGTAAATCCGGAGCAAGAGCATTTGTATTTTCTCCAATTTTTCCGGTAAATATATCACTGGAATATCTTGAATACTCATCGTCGAATTTATTCTGGGTATAATACACTACGGTATATTCTGCAGTCGCATCTTCTCCCTGACCAGGATTTTCTTCCTGTCCTTGACCAGAGTCATTTCCGCCACCCTGAGAAGTTTTCTGTGCCCACTCTGCTGCAAAAGTCCTATTTTCTGCCCCGAAAGTATCTGGAACAATTTCATCCCACTTGGTAAAATCAAAACCTTCTTTTTGAGGATTGTCAGGGATAATAACGCTGGCACCATAAAGACCAGTTGATATTTTGCTTGATTCGCCATCGGCAAACTGACCTTCACCAGCATCAAAGGTATATACAATTGTTTTTCTATTATAATAAATTTTAATTACTGTAGTTTTGTTTTGTTCAAGCTTTTGTTGAACAAAGGGCTGGGCTTTAAAACCTTCATAATCTTTTGCTCTAGCGTCTGTATTGGCCCCTGGCATTCCCTTTAGGCTTTCTGTCAAAACAGGTTCAGCTTCGTATCCTTGGCCACTAACCTTCTGCAGATAATGTTCCACAGTATAAGTTACTTCAGTTTCTTCCGGCTTTAACTGGATTGTTTGAGGATCACAGGCTGCGAAAGCTAAAATTAAAAGATTAAGCATTATAAGGCCGAATGCCTTAGAGAGGATTTTTACATTTTTCATAATAACCACCTTTTTTATATATATACTTTTTTAATTAATACCAGTTATAATACCAATATGTATTAAGTATTGTGGTATCATTTATTGTTATATTTGCTCTATCATCTTCGCTTCCGCTATAATAAACAGAATTAAGCGGACAATCTTCAAAAGCAGCTTCTTCTATTAACGTTACAGAAGGATACATGTGGAAATATTTTAAATCTGAACAACCCTTAAAAGCATTTTTTCCAATAGTCTGAATAGAATCCGGTAGTCGAACCTGCGCCAAGTAAGGTACATCCTTAAAACAATTTTCAGGAATGCTGGTCAATTGAGTGCAATCGTTTAACCAAAGATTTATAGAACAACGCATTGTATTATCATTTCTTAATGTCGAAGCCATCTCTTCCAAATCAGGATTAGAATCGGTTATAGTCAAGTCAATCACACAATCATAAGCACGATATAAAGAAAGAAGCCTTGCTAAATTATTTGAAGATATTTCCCTTTTTACATAATATCTTTTTATAATTGAGCCATTAGTATATTCAACCCCATCATAATAAAAGCTATCATAAGCGTAACCTTCTTCTCCTGCATAATAGTAATTGTAACGAAGTGTTTCAGGTGCCTCATAAATCGTTGGATTATATACTGTAGTTAAATCACTCAATAATACATAATCGTCTGAAAGGCTTTCATCATAAACCCAGTACTGTAAGAAAGTTCCATTTGGCATGGCATCATATTTTGCATAAAGCCAGATACTTTCACTGTTCAGGATATCTCCTGTATAAGCAGGTCTTTCATAAAAACTATCATAATACCAGCCGGCAAATACCAGGTTATCATAAGAAGAATCAGGAACAAGTTCTGGGAGTAAATCAGCAGTTAATGTCGAACCATTATCAAGAACCTTTGACTCAATATAATCTGCATAACCTCGAGTATCATAATAAAGGGTAATATATTTCGATTCCCATATTGCATAAAGAGTGATATTCCTGTCTATTACATCTCCAACTTGAGCTTTAGCATTTGCTTCAGAATCATAGTACCAGCCGGCGAATCTGTAATTTTCATAACCTGAAGGTGGAGTAAGTTCCGGCATATAATCTAAAACCAGAGTTGAACCTTTTTCAATTTTTCTGCTTTCAGGAAGTTCTGCAAAAGAATAATTAGACCAATAATATAAGTCTACAAACTTTTGTTCCCACTTAGCATAAAGCCAGATGTCTGAATTTACTTCATCTCCTTCCTGGGCTTTTTGGCTACAATTATAATCGTAATACCAGCCCATAAATACATAATTTTCATTTCCTTCATATGGAGTAAGTTCCGGTAGATAATTTGAATCTAGTTTTTCTCCGGCTTGTATACTTGTTTTGTCCGGCAGGTTTGAATAGGAAGATCCTGCAGCAGTATATCTGATTGAATATAAACCATTATAGCGCTCTTTTGCATACAAGTTTACATTTGATTCAATTACATAACCTTCGGCAGAAGTAGTGTAGTCTGGGTCGAGATACCAGCCCAGAAAAATGTAATTGCTATTGTTATAATAAGGTGTTGGCAAATTGATGCTAGAAAGTTCGGTTCCTATTTTATATTTATAATAATATTTTTTATACTCATAATAAATACCATTACTATAGTCATAACCATAGTCATAATTATCGTATTTTTCTAAATAACCATTTTGTAAATAGAAGTAAATATAAACATTAGCATTTTTCCACTTTGCATAAAGAGTTAAACCTCCTTCAATAACATCACCGACTTCGACTTTATCTAAAAAAAGCTCATCATAATACCAGCCATCAAAGGTTTGTTCGTCTTCAGAAGGATCATAATAATAATACTCTCCATTATTATAGTAGTAACCACTGCTATCATATTTGGGTTTATAGGCAAGTTCAGGCAGCATTTCTTCTGTAATAACATCGCCTTTTTGAACTTCTTTACGAACTGGAGTTTTACCATATTCTGTTTTATATGAAAGATAAATTGGAGGGGTTAATTCAAGTTTTTCATTTAAAAGGTCTGCAATAGAAAAATCACAGGAGATACATAAAAGAGAAGATACGATAATCATTAATGCAAACAACGATTTTTTCATATTTATTTTATTATAATTCATTAAAGGCAGTTTTACAATTAAATAGTAATACTTTTACATTCTGGAATTTCAAGAAGCTGATGATTTTGAATTTGCACGCGAACCGGTTTTTCGGTTTCGTCGATACAGGAGTAAAAACCGTCCGGCGGGAAGATTTGTGTAGAGCTGCCCTGCTCTCTTATCTGGTCAATATCAATCTGGTATGGGCGTGCAAGCAGCTCTTTTGCGGTATTAAAAAATCCTTTCTGGATCATTTTGCGGATATATGAAGAACTTACACGCTCTTCCTTGCCATCGGCTTCGGTATAATAAACAGGGTCAACAAATGAAAAATCAACATTGTTTTGAGCTGCCCAATATTTAATTGCCTGAGTGTCGGTAGCCCCCTTGTAGCCGCATCTAAAATCAATTCCTTCGGCAATGAATTTCATATTCAAGCTTTTATGAAGGATATTTAAAAAGTCCACTCCTTTCAGTCCCGAAAAATCCCGGGTAAAATCTACAATAAAAACAAATTCTATTCCCAGCTCTTCAAAAAGAGCCAGACGTTGATTAATTGTAGAAATGTCTCCGGTGTAATCATCCGAATGCTTATAAAAAGGTAAAGGCCTTGAAAAAGTTATGAGACCAGGAGCAATGCCATGTTCAGAGCATCTTGCAGTAAGTTCCTGCAAAAGAAACCTGTGTCCAAGATGCAGACCGTCAAAGCTGCCTACAGAAAGTCCTGTTCCTTTTGCAAAAAAATTTGTCTGAGAAAAGTTTTGTAATTCTATTTGATTCCACTCAAATACTTTCATAACCCGATTAATCCCAGAATTTAAAATTCGGGATGGTGAAAGCAACACCTATTTTAGCATAAGGTGCCGGATCCATATCGTCAAGTCCCAGAGCACCACCTTCGACTGTAAAACACCAGAAATCTTCCATAGGAATATCAATTCCGCAGGCAACTTTATATCCAAACAAGGCATCGGAATTTTTATACTGTTCATGATCCGAAAAAGCAGGTCCTGCTCCTCCAAGAACATAAAGATTCAGAGGTTTTCCTGGTATTCTTGGTCTAAAGTTTAATCCTAAATCAAAAGTAGCAAAAGTCAATTCCGAAGGGAGATTTCTATCTATACCAAAGTTCCTTGGAATTGAAATCCAGGAATAATCCATCTGCATAAACATAAAAGTTGTAAGAGGAATTGAACAATAACCTTCCAGCTGCATTCCGGCATTTTTGTCATATATATAATCTTCCGAAACTGCGCGACCTATATTAAATCCAAGATTGAATCTGGCCCCTCCGTCTTTTTTCTGATCATAAAGAGGATCAATATTTTTTCTTTTTTTGGCATTTTTTCCAGTTTTTATTTCTTCTGTTTTAATAAAAGCTTTTCCTTCTGAGGAAGTCTTAGAATCAGAAGCTCCATTATTTGAATCTGCAGAAAGAGATTTTGAATAATAAGAAATATCAACTGTTGGATTTACCGAGAATCTGTAAGAAGATTTTGCAGGAGTGATTGTCTGAACAACCTTACCGCTTATTGTATCTATAAAACGGAACTCATACAAAGTCATTTTATACATCGAAGGATAATTATCGCTCATTGCGTCAATAGAATAATCAACTTCAAGTGTTATAGCAGGAACCTTGCGACGGAACATATAATCATAAAGGTCAACAGTATCAAGATAATCGTTCCAGTTATTTGCATTTGCAGTTGTTGGAGTAACAGGATTTTTACCACTAACGTTGCTGTAGGCAATATTTGCATTTTGGCCAAAAATCTTTACGTCATTTATATAAAGCGAAACTGTTGTATCCCATTCATATTTATCGCCGGCATAGTTTCCAATATCAAGAATGCGGGCATCTTCTATAGAAGAAATTGTGCGGCGGGCACGAAGCTTTGCAAGATCATTTTGAATATCATTAAAAAGAGAATCTTCCTGTTCTGTAGTTTTTCCCCTGATTTTTGCAAGGTCTTCAAGAGCTTTGGCTTCAATTTCATTACGGATTTCCATCTTGCGTTCTTTTCTAAGCTGCTGAACTGCCGGCAGGATTTTTCCTTTAGAATCTGTTTCTCCGTTACGAAGAGGCTCTGCATCAATTGCTTCGCAGCGTGCCTTATATTCCTCATTTGCTGACTGCTTTATAAATTTTTCCTGATTGAGGACACTTTCGTGAATATCAAGCATTGCCTGTTTTTTAGCTTCAATAATAGCAATCTGATTATCAACAGAAAGAGAATCGATTTTTTGCTGGCGTACCAGTTTTGCCTGTTTTTCGGCAAGACTAGCGGCCTGTTCAATTTTTTCACGCTGAGCGGCTGTTCGGGTTTTCTGCTGCTCCTGGTCTTCCAAAAGTCTCTGCTGCTGAAGTCTCAGGCGTTCAAGGCGTTCTGCAGCAATCTGCTTCTGCTGTTCGGCAAGTGCTTTCTCGGCTTCGATCTTAGCTTTTCTGGAATCGGCATCAAGTTCTGTAGAAAGAGAAACTTCTTTAAGCTGTTTTTCAAGTTCCTTCTGCTTTTTTTCATACTTGCTGATTTCTTCCTGAGCCATAGATATTTGATCTTTATCTGACAAATCCTGACCTTTTAAAAGAACATAGAGGTCTATTGCAGAAAGTTTAATTCCCAGATCATCACAAATTTTTACAGTTACTTTGTTTACAGAAGAGCCTGCCCCTTCAAAAAGTTTTACTGCTTCGGCCACACTGTCGGTTGTAACAGAAGAAAGTCGAACACCGGTAGTAAGGTTAGTTACGCTGGTAGAAAGAATATATTTTCCGTTAGCTTTTGTGATGTTTGAAAAAATTCCGATTTCTGCAGAAACAAGTTTTCCAATTTCTATACTTGTATCCTGATTATGAGTAAAGCTTTCGGCATTTTTCTGGATTTTTTTGATTTGTTCTTCGTTCTGCACATCCACAAGCTGATAAGTAGTATAGTCGTTGAAATTTGCTTCAAGACGGCGCCTTACAGAAGAAGGAACCCAGTTTTCTTCTTCTACAGAAAGGCCTTCTGCCGTTGGATTAAAAATGGCAATTCTTTTACCGGCGGCACTTGCTGCAAATGACACACTCATTAAAACAATTAAAAATACCCAAATCTTTTTCATACTGTTCACTCTCTATTTATTCAAGCCAATAATTGAAGAAAAATCGGCGGCAAGTTCCTTTTCTAAAAGATCTGCAATACCGTCGCATACATTCTTTTTTGCTTTTGTTTCGTTATATGATAGAATTCTGTCGAGTTTATTTTCATAAACATACAGAGTTTTATTCTGCGATTTTACGCTGAGCTTTATAGAAGGAGTATAAACAAAAAGGTCATCCTCTTTTACTTCATTATAAAGCAGGTTGATTTCTACTATATAAGTTGATTTTTGTTCATTATCACTTGTTGTAAAGCCAAGGCTAGAAAAAATGCTGTTTACAGTAGAAGAAAGAATGCCTCCAAAATCTCCCTTTGTTTTGATGCACATAACACAGTTGTTTTTTTCATTCTGAACAAGACCAGGAATAGAAGCTATAACTTCTCTGTCATCTCCAAAAGCCTTGTCTGTGAGTGTTTTTGAAAACATTGTTGCTTTGTAAAGGCTGCCAAGAAATACTTCAGAAGCTGCTTCGGTCTGATTGTAGATTTTTATTCGCTCAAGCGGATCTGTAGTTTTAGCAACAAGACCAAAAATGCTGTAAAAAGAGTTTTTATTGTCGCGGACAATAGGTTCATACTGATTCCATGCATCTTTTCTATTAATATATGCACAGCAATACCATTTATTTTCTCTTTTCAAAAAATAAGGTTCTTCAGTTTCAAGCGCAAAAAGCTCCAGGTCGGTAGTTGTTACAGTGCTAGATTTTATTGTACGTTCAACCTTTGTAAGGTCATTTGAAGAGTTATAAGTAAAAGTCTCCCCTTCTACAAGCGATTTAACATTAGTATTAAAATAAGAAGCCAGCTGAGCAATAGAATTATTCCGAGCCTCCTGAGCAGTTATGCCAGTTCCAAGCTGAGCCAGATAAAGGTCATCCGGGAATACTGATTTTTTATTAGCAATCCATTCAGGCTCTGGAATTTGATTTTTTTGTGTAGAAGCGCAGGATATTGTCAAAAATATTGAAGAAAATAATATCAAAATGTTTAAAATGAGGATTTTCTTTCTTTGCATACATATATATAATAATTTTAATGCATTAAAGATACAATAAATTCTGAAAAATTTGTTATGAAAAATGTATTCTGGTAGAAAAAATAGCTTCCGCCGAATTTCGTCTTGCAAAAACCGGCGGTTAACCGCCTAAACGCTGAATTGCCTTGGAACTATATACGTTGCCGCTCACGCGGCAGCAATTCAGAGTTTTTTTTGCAATCCGAAATTCGGCTCGCGCTATTTTTTTTACATAATCATATAAATCAATTTTTAATTTATTGATATCTTTTATTGACATATTTCTTCAATGGTATTAAAATTATTAAGTATTATTAAATTTTGTGACGGAGGATTCTTTTATGGCAAAAAAAGAACTTGATTGGGGCAACTTGCCTTTTGGTTACATGGAAACAACAAAAAGCTTTGTTTCTAACTGGAAAAAAGGAAAATGGGATGCTGGAAAGCTTACTACTGACCACACCGTAACAATTAGTGAATGTGCAGGAGTTCTTCAGTATGCACAGACTTGTTTTGAAGGACTTAAGGCATATACAACAGAACACGGTGACATTGTTACCTTCCGTCCTGATTTGAACGCAGAACGCATGGAAAACTCATGTAAGCGTCTTGAAATGCCTGTATTCCCAAAAGAACGCTTTATTGAAGCAGTTCTTAAGACAATTAAAGCAAATAAAGAATGGGTTCCACCTTATGGAAGCGGTGCTACTCTTTATATTCGTCCATATATGTTTGGTTCAAACGCTGTAATTGGTGTAAAACCTGCTGATGAATATCAGTTCCGTATTCTGGTAACTCCAGTTGGACCATATTTCAAAGGCGGCGTAAAGCCAATTAAAGTTCGTTTGAGCGATATGGACCGCGCTGCTCCACATGGAACAGGTGATATTAAAGCAGGTTTGAACTATGCAATGAGCTTACACAACATCGTAGATGCTCATAAAAATGGTTATGCAGAAAACATGTATCTTGATCCTGCAACTCATACATATCTTGAAGAAACAGGTGGAGCAAACATCATTTTCATCACAAAGAGCGGAAAGCTTGTTACTCCAAAATCTGACTCAATTCTTCCTTCAATCACACGTCGTTCTTTGCTGATTGTTGCAAAGGATTACCTCAAGATGGAAGTTGAAGAGCGCAAGATTAACAAGAATGAACTTGGTAAGTTTGTAGAATGCGGACTTTGTGGTACTGCAGCAGTTATTTCTCCTGTTGGACAGATTGACGACCACGGGAAGAGCATCATCTACAATGACGGAAAACCAGAAATGGGACCAAAGCTCAAAGAACTTTACGACACTTTGACAGGTATCCAGATGGGTAGATTGCCTGCTCCGGAAGGATGGATTTACACTATATAATCGCGGAGCGATTACATAGTGTAAAAAAGAGTTAATCAAGGCCGAAGAGCAAACGTAAGTGAGCGTGCCTTGACTAACTCTTATTAAAGAAGGCATGAAAGAAAAAGGCACATTTGTAACAAAATGTGCCTTTTCTTTTTTAAAAGTCCCTCTACCTTCCCCTGTCCTCTCCTTCAAGCCTTTTATAATACTTTTCAAAAGGATATTCATTACTATAAAATCGTAAAGAGTTTTCTGTATGGTTACGGCGTAAATCATTTATTGGAAGAGGACGAGGCATTTTATCTGTTGAAATCTGGGAATCTTCAAAAACCTGCCACAAAATTGGCTTTGACAAAGTTCCGTCTGGATACTGCTCCTGCTCTACCATCAGATACGAACTTTGCGAAGTAACATAAAACTCCCGGGCAATAGTATTTTCATCATACCCCAAAGGGCTTGTCTTAAAACTTTTTACTCTTCCGTCATAAGCTATTAATAATTCATTTACAGAAATCCCTCTACTATAAGTATTCAAAATCAAAGTTCCGGTAAGCAAAAGTCCTTCATCTGTAAATTTTATTGTTTTAGGTTCAAAGGCATTGTTACAAAAATCAATTATTCGGGGAAGCTCTCCGTTAAAATAAAAATTTCCTTTTTTATCTATAGCTGCAAAAATAAAAACAAAATTACATAAAGCACAATTTTCAGGACAAAAAACTTTTCCCCGGGATATTTCAAATTCTTCTGTTTCTTCATTATATCTTAATAACGTTTCTTTTAATTGAAAAAGCTCATTTTCTGCCTTTACATAAAAATCTCCATACCACAAGCCCTTTTCTTCTTTTGGCGATGGAATATAATAATCAATTTTATCCGGCTTTATTGTGGCCCCAACTTTTAAATAATGCTCTTTTGCAAAAGGAAATCTTGATAAAAATAAAACAGTAAGTCCACCATTTGAAAAGCAGTATTTTTGAACCTGATCATCAGGCAAAAGAAAGCTTACCCCTTCTACATTGCCTTCAATCCAGGCAGAATCCAACTCCGGTGGATTTCCTCCATAAGACAAATAATCAACCTTGCCTAAAGGATATTCAATATTATCATGAGTTAAAATCACATCATCAAACCAGTATTTTGATTTGCTTTTGGACTGCAATGTTATAGATTTTGCCGTAAAAGTGTCTGAGCCGTATGAAAAAGTAAAGGGCTGGTCAAGGTTTGCAATAAAGGCGTAATCAGAATAATAAATCTCGTGATTTTTTGCACTTATATGCAGATTCAAATTTGGAAGGGAAATTTCTCCATTGGCGCGGATTACATTATTTTCATCATATATAATAGAATCAAGATTTACGAAAGTATTAAAATCATCATTTGTTGCAAGCTTAAGATTTTTTGGCATGGAAGGCTTAATGCTTAATAAATTTCCCTGCATATCTACACTTATCTGGCCTGTAAGAAGAAACTTATATCCAAAAGCCCAGGGAACTTCGATTTTTGCTTTTTTACATACAAGCAGGTAGGAGTCCAGTCTTTTTTCAAGATAAGCCTTAAAGAGACAGAAGTTTTTTCCTTCATGATAATAAAAAGAGTCGCCGGCTTCATTACTTGTATAACCGCTTTTAAAAGAGCCGTCACGGTTTAGGATAAAATTTGGAAAGGTCAGTTCGGCGTAGTTCTGGTCATTTCCTAAATGGAGGTCTGCAGAACAAGTAAGAGAATCACCTTTTTTCTTGATCTCGTAAATTGTAATTGTAAATTCATCAAAATCAAGTGCAATCTCTTCATTTAATTCAGCTGAGTCAAAATCAAAATCTGCAAAGGAAATTGAAAATAAAGGGGTGCTTAGTAAAAATACCAATAAACAAAATAAAACTCTATTACACAAAAACTTTTTCATGTAATAGAGTTTATTTTATATCTTATTTTTCGTCTACGCCATATGGAGTGCCAGCAGCACTACCACGAGGCTTAGGATTTGGATTTGTTCCCTTGCGCAGGAAGGCATCCTTGTAGCCGTATGCCTTGAAGCGGGCAAGAAGAGTTCCGTATTCATCAAGAGTTACAGGACCTACGAGTACCTGATTTGTACCCTTTGCAGTTGGAACAATTGTAATCGGATACTTCTTGCCGTACTTGTTTACAATCTCAAGAATATTTTCATCATCACGCAAGGTTGCAATCTGAATGTAGTACTTTTCGGCTTCGAGTTCGTTCAAGCTTTCAATCATGAACTTGCTGTAGCTTGTTTCGTTTCCAGAAGCAGCAAGCTGAACTACAACATTATTGTTTACAGTGATTTCTGGAACAATAACTTCTGGCTCAGGTTCTGCAGGCTCTTCTACCACTTCCTCTACAATTTCTTCTACAGGCTCTTCTTCTATTGGCTCATCAATAACCGGCATAGAGATTTCGTTATTCAAAGAATCAATTGGAGGTGGCAAGGCCTCAACTTCTTCTTCCTCTTCTTCAACTTCCGGAGGATTTTCATCAGCAGGAACAAGAACTATTGCATCGTATTCTTCTTCATCTTCAAGAACTTCTGGTTCGTCAGAAACTTCCTCTTCTTCTTCGATTATTTCTTCCTCAGGTTCTTCTTCTGCTTCAGTTTCTTCTGCAAGCTCTTCTTCAGGCTCTTCTTCTGTTTCTTCTTCGAGAGGTTCAAGTTCTTCCGGCTCTTCTTCGATTATTTCTTCCTCTTCAAGAGCTTCCGGTTCTTCATCTTCGAACTCTTCTTCAAGATCTTCTTCCTCAAGAGCCTCTTCCTCTACAGCAGCTTCTTCTTCAGGTTCAAATGATTCTTCTTCAAAATCTTCTTCTTCGTATTCATCAGATTCTTCTTCGTAAGGCTCATCTACAATTTCTTCATCTTCGATAGGGTCTTCCAAAGGTTCTTCATCGATAAACTCTTCTTCAAGAGGTTCCTCTAAAGATTCTTCTTCAACAGGAGCTTCTTCTTCCGGCTCTTCAGCCTCTTCTTCAAGAGGAGCTTCCTCTTCAACTTCAGCTTCTTCCTCTACAGGAGCTTCTTCTGTTTCTTCTTCAAAATCTTCAAGACCTTCATCTTCAAAAGCTTCTTCAATAACTTCTTCTTCTACAGCTTCTTCTTCTGCAGGAGTTTCTTCTTCAAGAGGAGCTTCCTCTTCGGTCTCTTCTTCTGTAGCAGAAATAGTTTCGAAACTTTCTTCTTCTTCAGGTGGAAGGTCATCAATTCCTTCATCACTGAATTCTTCGTAGATTACAGGCTCCTCTTCTTCTACAGCTTCTTCCTCTTCCTCTGGAAGAGGTGTTTCTTCTATTACTTCAGGAGCTTTTTCTTCTACAGGCTGACTTTCTGTATAATCAGGAAGTTCTTCGTCATCAAAATATTCATATTCAATAACAGGCTCTTCTTCTACAGCTTCTTCTTCAACCGGTTGAGAGTAAATTTCTTCTTCCGGCTCTGTTGCAGGAATTGTTGTTTTAGAGTCATAATCAGGTTCCTGCCATTCTTCTTCAACTGTTTCTTCTTCAGAGACTTCTTCTACAGGGGTTTCTTCTACAGGCTCTTCGAAAGGAGTTTCTTCTACAAATGGCCCTTCGACAGGCTCAGGGACCACAGTTGATTCTTCTGGCTCAACTGGTTCTGTTACAGGTTCAACTGGTGCTGGCTCTTTTACAGGCTCAACGACTGGTTCTGCTTCTTTTACAGGAGTTTTATCTTCCTTGTTTGAAGCAATTACTGCAGAACCATAAACTCTTTCATCCTGATTTGAGCGTTTTGTGATTTTTACAATATTGTTTGTATTTCTGCTGATTCCAATTGCATCTGCAGCTTCCGGCGAAAGCATAATTGCAACACCTTCAGAAGGATCGAGCGCACCAATTACAAGAATATCAATTGTTGCATCTCCGGTGATGTTTGTTACGCTGATAATATCACCAGGAAGATAACCAACAGTCTTTGCAAAGAGTCCTTCCGGGAATACACCTGGTTCAACAACAATGGCTCTACCATCCAGAGACGGGCTGAAGGATGCCAGTACCAGACATCCTATTATGATAAATCCGAGTTTTGATATGTTCTTAAAAATTCTGCTTTCTCTTAATTTGTTTTTCATACCCGCCCATCCTTATGCTTTAGTAGATTTCAAGATTTTTGAAATCTCTGATATTAATCTGGAAGAAACATTCCGTAAGCCTTTTTCATCAAATGCTTTAACGGAACTTTCAAATTGACTTTCTTTTATAGTTTTTCCGGTACTTACCGAAGCTACTGACCAGTCTATTGTATGGAGTGAATTAGTATAATAAAGCTTGATTTGTACAAAGAAATCTGACGAACCTTCGTAAGCATCGCCCATTGCTTTATTAAAAAGAATTAAATCGTCGCTTGCAGAGCATGAAACTGCTGCAGGTGAGTTTGTGATAATGTATCCTGTTTCAAAAAATCCGTTCAAAAGCTCATCTTCAATTACAAGAGAGTCTTCGGAAACGGCGTCTGTTCTGGCATCATGCTGAACTATCTGCAGCTGGATTTGTTTAGCAAAGCAGAAGTTAGCGCACAATAAGAAAATGGCAAAAAGGATTATCTGTTTAATTTTCCCCATAATTACACCCCATAAACACACTATAGGTTTTATACTTGTTTTTCGGTGTTTATCATGGGTGAGTTTAGTTTTTTTTAAATAAATCTTTTTCACAAATATTATATAAAAAGAGATTGAAAACAGATGGCGGAGCGGAATCGGGGCAGCAAACTACATCTAGCGCTGCCGAGCGAAGCGAGATATATGGTTTACCATACAGCGCTAGCAGTAGTTTGCTGACACGATTACGCGGGAGCAGTCTGTTTTCCATATGATTGCATATAATATTTGCGAAAAAGATATAATTGTGATAATATTTAACGAAGGGTTGGGACATGGATAAACGTATCTATATTATTGGGGCCGGATTCGCGGGGCAGACTATTGCCAGTGATATCAGGCGGAAAAAAATATTTGGAAAAGTAAACGCCTTTTTAGATGATGACAAAAAGCTCATCGGTACAACAATCGACGACATTCCTGTTCTTGGTCCAATCGACAGCGTAACCTCAATCCTTTCGAATTCCGATTTAGACGAAGCAATAATTGCAATACCTTCTGCTCCAACAGAACGTATCCGCCAGATATATGAAACCCTTGTAAAAAACGGTTTTAACCACATAAAAATCCTTCCGGGAATAAGCCAGGTAATAGAAGGAACTGCTCACCTTGTTCAAACCCGCGAAATTGACCCGCTCGATATTCTTGGACGCACTCCAATTGCAATTTCGCTTAAAGAAAGCTTGAATTACCTTCGAGGAAAGCGTGTTCTTATTACAGGTGCCGGTGGTTCCATTGGTTCTGAACTTGCCCGCCAGCTTTTGAGTGGTGGTGCAGAACGACTTTATCTTCTTGGCCATGGTGAAAACTCAATCTGTCAGATTTTCCGAGAGCTTAAAGTGCTTCAGACCGAAGGGGTTGGCGAAAAAGCAACTGTTGTTCCTATTATTGGAGACATGCGCGACAGAGAATACATTGATTACATTATAAAACAGACTAAATGTAATGTAATTTTCCATTGTGCAGCCTACAAGCATGTGCCAATGATGGAAGAAAATCAGGTTGCGGCAATTGAAAACAACGTATTCGGTACAAAAAATCTTTTGGATGCGGCTATCAAACATCATGTTGACCGATTTGTTTTAATTTCTACAGATAAAGCAGTTGCTCCTGTAAGCGTTTACGGTGTTTCAAAAATGCTATGCGAAAAGCTTGTGCTTGAATATGCAAAAAAGGCAGATAAAAATCAGGCTGTAATGTTTGTTCGTTTTGGAAACGTACTTGGTTCCCGTGGTTCAATTCTTCCCCTTTTCCAAAGTCAGATTAAAACCGGCGGCCCCATTACTGTTACAGACGAAAAAATGGAACGCTTTTTTATGACAATTCCGGAAGCCTGTTCCCTGGTTCTTCAAACCGGCGGTGTTGGTAAAAACGGACAGTCTTACCTTCTTGATATGGGGGAACCTATTAAAATAATCGACCTTGCAAAACAAATCATTAAGTTCAGCGGACTTGAACCATACAAAGACATTGATATAAAAATTGTTGGAGCACGCAAGGGTGAACGACTTATTGAACCTCTCTGGCTCAAAGAAGAAAATCCAAAACCAACTGAATATCCAAAAATCCTGCAGCTGGAAAACAAAGATTATGAACAAGGCAGACTTGATTCACTTTTAGAAAAGCTCTACCCTATCTGTTTTTACACAAAGGGTCAGGAAGAAGATTTCCGCAAGAAAGAAAAACTCGTAAAACTTTTGTGTGATGACTGCCAGAGCCTCAAGGATTTTTACGAAGAAATAAAATCAGACGGACAAAAAAGGACAGACATATTATGAGCAGCGTAAATCAGATAAAAGTTCCATTTCATAAAGCAGCAATTACAAAAGCCGAAGAAGATGCAGTTTTAGACGTGCTTCGTTCGGGCTGGCTTACAACAGGAAAGTACGCTCTTGAGTTTGAAAAAAAGTTTTCCCAAATTACATCAAAAGGCGATGAAGGTACAGACCGGGCTCCTGTAATCAGTCTTGCAGTTAATTCAAATACTTCGGGAATGATTTTAGCAATGGAAGCCTGTGGAGTTTGCCAGGGAACCTATGTAATTACAACACCTTACACTTTTGTTTCTACTGCAGCCTGTGCAAGACATCTTGGAGCCGACGTTCTTTTTGCAGACCTTGAAAAAGATACTTACAGCATTGATCCTAATAAAATAGAAGAAATATTAAAAGAAGCCGCCACCCAGGGAAAAACTGTAAAAGCAATTGTTCCTGTTCACATTGCGGGAAATGTCTGCAATATGGAACGAATCCTTGAGCTTGCAAAAAAATATTCTACTCCTGCAAACAAAATCAGGGTTATAGAAGATGCGGCTCACTCCTTTCCCTCCCCGACAAAACTTGGCTATGCAGGAACAATCGGCGACGCTGGAGTTTTTTCTTTCTATGTAACAAAGACAATCACAACTGCAGAAGGCGGAATGGTATGTACCCGCGACCCTGAGCTTGCACGCCGCATGACAGTTATGAGAATGCACGGAATGGACCGCACGACATGGGACCGCTACACTTCTCCGCGAGCATCGTGGGAATATGATATAATTGCTCCGGGCTACAAGTTCAATCTTCCTGATGTTCTTGCAGCAATAGGCGTTTGTCAGTTAGACAGGGCCTGGCTTTTTTACGAACAGCGCAAAGCAATTGTAGACATGTATAACAAAGCATTCAGTTCGCTTGATTTTATTGAGCTTCCGCCGGATGGTCCGGGCAACAGCTGGCATCTTTACCTTATGAGGATTGTTCCTGAAAAATTAAAAATCACACGAGAACAGTTTGCTAAAAAAATGCAGGAAGCAGGTCTTGGAATTTCTGTTCACTTTATTCCGATTTTTCATTTTACTTACTGGAAAGAGCTTTACCCCGACTTTACTGCTCAAAATTATCCGAATGCAGAAAATCAATATAACAGAACAATTTCAATTCCACTCTACCCCGACATGACAAAAGAGCAGGCAGAGCTTGTAATTGAAACTGTTAAAAAGATAGGACTAGAAAACCATGCCTAAAAAAGTGCAGACCGAGAAACAGATTAAACGCTCCATGGAAGCAGTTGGCTTTTACAGCGATTCAAGTCGCGAAGGAACACTATATGCTGTTCTTGTCCGAAGTCCTGCTGCAACCGGTAAAATAAAGGGCGTTACAATTCCAGAGCTTCCGGAAGGATACTTTCTTTTTACAGCACATGATATTCCGGGCAGCAAAAAAGTCAAAGTAAATAACCAGGAATGGAAAATATTAGGCTATGATGATGTTTCATACAGCGGAGAACCGGTAGGAATTCTTTGTGGGCCCGATGAAAACAAGGTTCTTGAACTGCTCGAAAATGTTTCTGTAAATTTTGACATTGACTCTCTGGAATCTGCGCTTAAAAAAGCAATGAGATATCATAGACGTCCGGTAGTGAATGTTTCAAAAAAATCAAATGATCTTTCTTCCTTTGTTTCTGAAATTAATGAACTTCCTTCTCTTGATACAGTTCTGGACAACAGACGTATTGAACAGAATGTCGAAGAACAGATTGCATACCGCGAAATTAAAACAGGCCTTTTTCTTAAAAAAAGCGTAGCTCAGGCAGAGAAAAAACTTTTTGAAAATACAAAAGATTATATAAGTCAGGAAAACTGGAAGCTTAGTTTCCTTCCGCCGCTTTGGAAAGAAACCTGTGGTTCCTTCTGCTGGAAGGATGGAGATTATCTTCACATATCGGCACCTACAAGATGGACTACACATCTTATGGAAACAGTTTCTAACACACTGAACATTCCAAAAGAAAAAATAATTGTTCATAAAACAAAAACCTCAGGAGTTTTTTCAAAAGGACTCTGGCGAACATCTGTTGTTTCGACACAGGTTGCCCTTGCTTCGTTCTTAACTTCAAAGCCTGTAAAGCTTGTTCTTACTCAGGAGGAACAGGATTCTTACATGGCACCAGGAGTTGACACTCAGTTAACTTATAAAACAGCAGTTTCAAAAGAAGGAATTATAAACGGCATTTCGGTAGTTATCGATATTGATGCCGGCTGCTTTAATCCCTTTGCCCAGGAAATTGCAGACCGCATGGCTATTCTTGCCTGTAATTATTATAAGCCGCAGAACGTTCATATAATTGCAAAGGTTCACACTTCTAAAAATCCGCCGACTTCTATATGTCTTCGAGGAATTGATTCCCAGGTCTTTTTTGCAATAGAAAATCAGATGCAAAAAATTGCAGAACAGACTAACATGCTGCCAGAAGAACTTCGCCGCATAAATATGGAAACAAGCGACAAGGAATATCCTTTTAAATTTGATAATCAGAATGCACAGGATTGTTTTGAAAAGGCTGTAGAAATAAGTGATTTTGACAGAAAGTATTCTTCATATAATATGGATGCTGTAGATCGTGTACAGGAAAACAGCAATCCTTTCTTTGCCCTTCCTTTGCGTGGAGTTGGAATTGCATCTTCTTTTAATGTTTCTGATTTTTATGGAACCACAAGTTTTGCTTCTGACTGCAAAGTTGCAGTTTCTTTACAGCAGGATGAGCACCTTGTAATTCATGCCCTTAATCCTTCAAAAGGCATTCAGGAAATCTGGAAAAAAACTGCAGCTGAAATTCTTAAAATCAAAAAAGATAACATCATTATTGATTCAGAATATGAACTTGGCGATTTACCAGACATACCGGAAGATGCAATTAATTCGATAAGTACAGTTAATGAACTAATTAAAAAAGCCTGTCTTGATATAGAGAAAAAACGTTTTCACAATGCTCTTCCTATAACTGTAAAAAAATCCCAGCCTGCTTCACTTAAAAAAAACTGGGATAGTGAAAATTTCAAAGGAACTCCTTTTGGACCAGCCTCTTTTGCCACAGCAGTTGTTGAAGTTGAACTTGATACCTATACATACAACGAACGTATAAAAGGAATCTGGCTTGTAATTGACTGCGGAGAACTTTTTGATAAATCTGCAGCACTCAAAGCAATCAGACTTGAAATTCAGCAGCAGCTTGAAATGCTTGTAAAAGATAAATCGATTCCCTGCGACAATATTACAATAAACTTTATTGAATCTAAAAACAAAGCAGGACAGATTGGAGACCTTGTTCGAAACACTCTTCCTGCAGCATTCTCTTCTGCCCTTTCACTGGCCCTTGCAAGTCAGCTTACAAGACTTCCTTGTACCGAAAAACAGATTTTTGAATTGATTAAGAAACGGGAAACAAGAATAGCAGGAGAAAAAGAATGAATGTACCTGTGATTTTGAACGGCAATAAAACAATTCTCGAAGCACCTGCAGACGAAACTTTAATGTCTGTTTTAAGGCGCATAGGATGTTCAAGTGTAAAATGTGGTTGTGGTCAGGGTACATGCGGTTCGTGTACAGTTCTTCTTAATGACAGTCCGGTCGCTACCTGTAAAATCCCCCTTGGAATTATTCAAAATGCAGATATTGTAACTCTGGAATATTTTGAACGCACAAAAGAATATTCAATTATAATGAAGGGCTTTGAACTTGCAGGAATCAAACTTTGCGGACTTTGTAATTCTGGAAAAATCTTTTCTGCATATCAGTTAGTTAAGCTTAACAGAATTCCTACACGTGACGAAATTTATGAACAGGTAAGAAGTCTTGCTCCCTGCTGTACAGACTTAAACACACTTATAAATGGAATAATTCTTGCTCTTGAAATTCGGGATCATGGAATTGAAAAAGCTGCAAAAAAAGCGGAGAAACTTAAATGAAATCAATTTTATTTGCAAAAAATACAGCGGAACTTTTTTTTCAGCTTAAAAGCAATCAGGAGCTTACCATTGTTGGCGGCTGTACAGAGCTTGATGAACTTCCGGAAAAATCAATTTCGGTTTATGGCATTCCAGATTTGTCACATATAACACGCCATGAACGATATCTGGAAATTGGTCCCGGAGCTACACTCGCAGCCATTCTTGCTATTGGACAAACTCACTTGCCTGCGGTTTTATACGAGGCTCTCGTAAGCATTGCAAATCCAATTATAAGAAACATGGCAACAATTGGCGGCAACATCTGTACCGAAGGTCATAAACATACTTTATTTGCACCCTTGCTCGCTCTTGATACAAAGCTTGAATTTAAAAGTCAGACAGAAACAAAAATAGAAGCTCTTCAAACCTTTAAGAAAATTCCGGAAGGTTTTGTGCTTACAAGCATTAGAATACCCCTTCTCTATCCTGAAGTCTGCATCTTTAGAAGAATCGGACCAGAGCATGCTATTACACCAAACTCTGCTTCTTTTGTATTTTTGGGCGACACCGAAAGGAACTCTCTTGTAGATGCCAAGCTTGCCTTTGCAGGTCCCTTTGTTTTTCGCAGCAAAAATCTTGAAAACTTTTTAATTGGTCATCGTCTGCCACTTTCGAAAAAAGATATTGATGCAATTCAAAATATGGTAGAACAGGAATTCAACAAAGCATCAACAGACCAGATGATCAGCGATGTTGTCAGACAGCAGTTTTTGAATCTTACACGCTATAGCTTTGAGCAATTAACATAATTGCTGATTGCCTAGCGTATAAACATGCAGTCCCCGTAAGAGAAAAATCTATACTTATTTTCTACAGCAATTTTATAAGCGTTCAAAATGTGGTCTCGGCCGGCAAAGGCAGAAACAAGCATAATCAAGGTACTTTCGGGTGTGTGGAAGTTTGTAAACATTTTATCTACAACCTTAAACTTATAGCCCGGATACATAAAGATGCTTGTGGAGGATGTGCCTGCACGAACCCACTCTTCCTGACCTGGCCCTTCGCCCCCTTCGACCCCTTCGACAAGCTCAGGGACCACAGGGATTGCGGCACTTTCCAAAGTTCTTACACTTGTGGTGCCTACTGCAAGAATAGGGCGTCCTTCGCGCTTGGCTTTGTTTATTGCATCTGCAGTTTCTTTTGGTATTGTATACCATTCTTCGTGCATTTTATGATTTTCGATATTTTCTTCGCGCACAGGCAGGAAGGTTCCAAGACCAACATGTAAAGTTACAAAGTGACGTTCAATTCCTTTGGCATCAAGTCGGGCCAGCATTTCTTGTGTAAAATGAAGGCCTGCTGTAGGACAAGCGGCACTTCCAGTATCTGTTGCATAAACATTCTGATAACGTTCACTGTCTTCATCTGTATCTCCACGACGGATATACGGAGGAAGAGGAATATGACCGTTCCGTTCAAACCAGTCTTCGTTAATTGCAAAATCAAATTTGAGGGCGCGGAATTCTGTACCTGCATTACCTTCATGTTCAATTATTGTTGCTACCGTTCCGTCCGGGAATTTATAATGCATTCCAGGCTTTTGTTTCTTTGCAGACTTTACCATTGTATTCCAGATGCAGCAG
>Ga0247609_10001404_pt1 | contig 28854 bp, 26 predicted proteins | sample 172DNAGHGlowgp2_FD_193487 | JGI IMG/M metagenome (GOLD analysis project Ga0247609, IMG submission 193487) | Sheep rumen microbial communities from Palmerston North, Manawatu-Wanganui, New Zealand - 1728 DNA GHGlow gp2 | ecosystem: Host-associated > Mammals > Digestive system > Stomach > Rumen ... | reverse complement strand
TCAATGGTGCTTGCACTGCGTCGTAAGGTTAATATTAAAGTTCGCCAGCCACTGCAGAGTATCATGATTCCTGCCAATGAGGATCAGAAGAAACATATCGAGGCGGTGAAACATCTCATCATGAACGAGGTGAACGTCAAGGAACTGAAGTTTGTCGACGGTGCCGGAATTCTTGTGAAGAAAGTGAAATGCAACTTCCGTGTGATGGGTAAGAAGTTTGGCAAACAAATGAAAGCAGTGGCTGCTGCCGTCGATCTTCTCTCGCAGGAACAGATTGCACAGCTCGAAACCGACAACCATATCGACCTGAACATAGATGGTACTGTGGCTACCATCGAGAAAGAGGATGTGGAAATCATCAGCGAGGATATACCAGGATGGCTGGTCGCTAACGAGGGTGCGCTGACCGTAGCACTCGAAGTGGAACTTACCGAAGAGTTACGCAATGAGGGTATGGCACGCGAACTTATCAACCGCATACAGAATATTCGTAAGGACAGCGGTCTCGAGATTACCGATCGCATTCAGGTCACCGTGGCTCAGCAAGACGATGTGGTGAATGCTGTCAATGCTTTTGCCGATTATATCAAGACGCAGGTGCTCGCCGACGAGATAAATGTGGCTGATAACGATGGACAGGAAGTAGACTTCGATGAATTCAAATTAAATATCAAAATAACTAAATCTTAAAGACATATGGCCGAGAAAACTCGCTACACTGACGAGGAACTCGAGGAGTTTCGTCAGATTATCAACGAAAAGCTTGCCTTAGCCAAGCGTGACTATGACCAGATGATGGATACGTTAACTAATAAGGATTCTAACGATGTTGACGATACATCACCCACTTACAAAGCTTTGGAAGAGGGAAGCGAAACACAGTCGAAGGAAGACCTCATGGAGTTTGCCGCAAGACAGCAGAAATTCATCCAGGGATTGAAGGCTGCACTCGTTCGTATTGATAATAAGACCTACGGCATCGACCGCATCACGGGCAAATTGATACCTGCTGAGCGCCTCCGCGCCGTGCCTCATGCTACGCTGAGCGTGGAGTCCAAGCAACTGGAGAAGAAGAGAAAGTGAAGTTAAGTACATATCTCACACGGGGTAGGGTGGCTGTTGTCATCATAGTGCTCATCCTGCTCATTGACCAACTCATCAAGATTTGGGTCAAGACCAATATGTCGCTCCATGAGAATATACATATATTCGACTGGTTCTACATCGCTTTCATCGAGAACAACGGCATGGCCTACGGATTCCAATTTGGCAGTAAACTGCTGCTGTCTGTATTCCGACTGGTGGCCATCGCCTTTATCGGCTACTACATCTGGCGGCAAGCCCGTAAACAGGCACGGTGGGGATACATCGTCTGTCTGTCGATGGTGCTCGCAGGTGCTGCAGGCAATCTGATTGACTGTATGTTCTATGGCCTCTGCTTCAACGCTTCCACACCGTTCAACGTGAGCGAGTTCGTGGGCTTTGGCAATGGCTACGCGCCGTTCCTCATGGGTAAAGTAGTCGATATGTTTTACTTCCCCATCATTGAAACAACATGGCCGTCGTGGATGCCTTTCTGGGGGGGAGAAAAGTTCGTCTTCTTTAGTCCTGTATTCAACTTTGCCGATTCTGCTATCTCCGTAGGCGTAGTAGCATTGTTGCTGTTTTACCGTAGAGAAATATCACAAATAAGCCTAAAACGTTAATGTGTAGATGCTATCTGTTGATTGTCAGTTGTCTGCTACTGTTGGTTGCATGTAAGCCTAGTACGCCAAAGCAGTATATCCAACCACAAAAGATGGAGGATATACTAGTGGATTATCATTTAGCAAAGGCAATCAGTCAATATGCGGATGCTAACTCGGAAAGCAATAACTATACGCAAGCTCTTTTTTTTGAATCAGTCTTAAAGAAACATGGAGTAACGAAAAGCGACTTTGATTCTTCACTCGTTTTCTACTACACTCGTGCAGATCGGTTTGAAGAAATATGCAAGCGGGTATCTGAACGACTGGAAGAACAAGCGCTGAAGTTAGGAGCTAGTGAGGGAGAGATTGGTAAGTACGCTAATGCCAAAGGCGACACAGCAAATATCTGGTCGGATCGCACTTCCTATTTACTGATGCCTCAGCTGCCCTTCAATAGAGTTGACTTTGAGATATTTGGTGACTCTGTCTTTAAACGTGGTGATAAGTTCCTTATTCAGTTTATGAGTGACTTTATGTATCAATCGGGAAACCGTAATGGAATTATCTATTTTGCCGTGGAATACAATGACACGACAATGGTTCGAAACCAGCGATTCTACAATTCAGGATTGACTCGATTGGAGTATCAGTCAAGGGACGATAAGGATATCAAGGCATTGAAAGGCTATATTTATCTAATTAATGAGGATGTGAATAGTGCTGCCACTCGTATGTTGTTTATCAACAATTTTCAACTCATTAGATTCCATAAGAAAGATGAAACCAAGGATAAGGAGAATAGCATGTCATCAGCTTCTGTTGACCAACGGCCAACAAATGCCGATGATGGTAGTGGTGATACAATCAGGAATAGTCACAGACAGTTACCCGCTGAACTGCGAACAGCCCCAGACAGAATGGCTCCCAGGGTGCATCAGCCTTAGAGATGAAACGGGCGAGGTGCATGCTTATTACGAAGGAAAACAATTAGAATAGAAACTAAATAACTAAAATCAAAAGACTATGAATACGAAAGTGCGTTTGTCAATCATGAACTTCCTGGAGTTTGCAGTCTGGGGAGCATATTTGACGTGTATGAGTAACTATCTAGGTGCTGCCGGCTTGGGCGGAATGATAGGATGGTTCTATGCCATTCAGGGTATAGTGTCGATTTTCATGCCTACGCTAATGGGTATTGTGGCCGACAAATATATTCAGCCTCAGCGTCTGTTGGGATTGTGCCATTTACTAGCTGGCGGTTTTATGCTGGGCTGTTGGTGGATGGGAGTGCAGGCCGGCTTCGGACATGAACTGCCCAATAAGTCACTTTTTATTGCTATGTATACCATGAGTGTAGCTTTCTTTATGCCTACTATCGCGCTGGCTAATACAACAGCTTTCACCATCCTGAAGAAAGATGGTATGGATACCGTGAAGGACTTCCCGCCCATCCGTGTGCTGGGTACGGTTGGCTTCATTGCTACCATGTGGTTTGTAAATTGTGCGTATCTTGATGACTCAGGATTTGGTTTTACATTGGCTGAGAATAGTTATAAGTTCCAGTACACGTATATGCAATTCCTTGTTTCGGGTTTGTTGAGTATTATCTTGTTTGCATATTGTTTCTCTTTGCCAGAATGTAAACTTGAAAAGAAGGCCGGCAGAAAATCTCTTATGGAAACTCTCGGCTTGAATGCTTTCAAATTGTTCAGACGTCGCCAGATGGCATTGTTTTTCATCTTCTCAGCATTGCTCGGTATGTGTTTGCAGGTTACTAATGGTTTTGCAGGACCTTTTCTTACAAGTTTCAAAGGTGTAGCAGAACATGCTAACTCTTTTGCTGCTAATAATGCTACGATGCTTACATCGCTTTCACAAATCAGTGAAGCATTGTGTATATTGATGATTCCTTTCTTCTTAAAGCGTTTTGGCATAAAGATTGTCATGTTAATGTCGCTCTTCGCTTGGGTATTTCGGTTTGGACTCTTCGGAATTGGCAATCCGGCTATGCCTGGTGTGTTGTTCTTCATCCTCTCTTGCATTGTCTATGGTGTGGCTTTTGACTTCTTTAATGTATCTGGAGGTATCTTTGTTGATCAAGAATGCGAATCCAGTATCAAGGCTTCAGCGCAGGGATTGTTTATGATGATGACAAACGGATTGGGGGCTACTATTGGTACTTTGGCTGCTAATGCGATTGTGCTGAGCTATTGTAAATGGGTAGAAGTTGACCACGTCAATTATCTGATGGGCGACTGGCAGACGTGCTGGTTTATCTTTGCTGCTTTCGCACTGGTGGTAGGTATCGCATTTGCTGTCCTTTTCAAGCCTGAGAAGAAATAAAGAAGACAAAAGATGGAGCGTACCAGACTGCAGTTTGAGAATCTGCAAAACATAGTAGGCACGACAGATATTGCTGTCATCATGCTGACCGATAGTCAGCGCAAGCGGGCTATTACCGTGGTTTGCGATGATCTAATGTCACGTCAGATAGTGCTCCGACTCAAGAATCCTGAGAAGTGTCAGTATATGCTTCCCGAGGCACTAATGCCGATGATGTCGACTGACTTCGAGATGACCATTGTGGGTATCTATGACGGACAATATCAGGTGATGCTGACTGATTTCAGCCAAGGTATCACTTCACGCATACGTATCAGTGATGCCGTGCTTCTCAATATTTCCGCGCGCGTTCCTTTGTTTATAGAAGAAGGACTGATGAAACAGCAATGCGTGGCGTTTGAAGAGAATGCGTCAGGCGTTGCTATACCTATCAATACGATGGACATGCGGGGACTAAGGAAAGCATTGGAACACGCGGTAGAAGAAGAGAACTATGAGTTTGCTTCGCAGATTCGTGACGAGATGAACAGACGTAGTAATAAATCAGAATGAAAGAAACGAGATATTTTTTTGTTGCGGATGCTCCCGAGTGTCAGGAACTGCCAGATGATGAGGCCCTTCATGCTATACGTGTTCTTCGCATGAAAGAAAGTGATGAAATGATGTTGATGGATGGCAAAGGCACATTTTATGAAGCGAAGGTATCAATGATTTCCGGCAAGCATTGCTTCTATAATGTCATCAAATCATTGCCTCAAGAACGTCAATGGCAGGGACGTGTACATCTTGCTATTGCTCCTACGAAGATGATGGAGCGCATGGAGTGGTTCGTTGAAAAGGCTACGGAGATAGGGGTTGATGAGATCAGTTTTCTAGATTGTCGTTTCTCAGAGCGTAAGACCTTAAAATTGCCTCGTATCGAGAAGATAGTGGTGTCCGCGGTTAAACAGAGTAGAAAAGCATATATGCCTCGACTTAACGAGATGACTGACTTCAAGCGATTTGTCGCTGCGTGCTCATCAGACCATCGTTTCATTGCCCATTGCTATGATGAAGTGGATCGTGTCAACTTATTTGACACGCTTCAAACCATCTCTTCAAATGAAGATGTGACAGTGATGGTGGGACCTGAAGGCGATTTCTCAATAGATGAAGTTCGCATGGCATTAGAAGCCGGTTTTAACTCTGTTGATTTAGGAAAGAGCAGACTACGTACTGAAACTGCAGGCTTGGCTGCTGTCATGATGATGCAACTGTCAAAACACAATTTAGGATAGCGAATGGAAAAAATAGTGTTTAAGGGGGTGTTGCCTCAGGTTTTTGCCATGTCACATGAACAAATGATATCGGATATATGGATGCAGGAGGTAGTATTTGAGCGTGGACATCATTATCTCATTGAGGCAGAGAGTGGTAAGGGTAAGAGTACGTTCTGCAGTTATATACTTGGCTATAGGCATGATTATACTGGCGAAATCTTATTTGATGGAATTGATTCCCGCAGATATCATATCAAACAATGGATAGACTTACGACAGTATCATGTCAGTAGTCTTTTCCAAGAACTTAGGCTTTTTCCAGATCTTACGGCTTACGAGAACGTTGAGATTAAGAATAAATTGACTCACTATAAAGGTAAGAGGGAAATAGAAATGTGGTTTGAAATCTTGGGAATCTCCGATAAACTACATTCTAAGGTTGGACGTATGTCGTTTGGACAACAGCAGCGAGTGGCACTTATGCGTGCATTAGTTCAACCATTTGATTTTATTTTAGCCGACGAGCCAGTAAGTCATCTCGATGATCGTAATGGCGAGTTGATGGCGGAAATCATTGTTGAAGAAGCTACTCGTCAAGGAGCCTCTATTATTGCTACTAGCATTGGCAAACGTATTCCGGTAGAATATGATAAAACACTGAAGTTATGAAGAGATGTTATTCTGTTATCCTTCTTTTGTCGTTGTCTGTGTCGAGTTTGACGGCACAAAAGACAATTATCGATTTGTTTAAATCTATGCCAGATTCTATTATGCCATATCTGACTCATAATAACCGTCTTGATATGGTTGACTTTATGGAGGCAAAAATGAAAGCTGAAGTAACTAATATACTTGATTGCAAGTCAGAGATGTTATTATTGGATAGTACTCATCTAACGGTACGAATGAGTGAGAGTCTTGTGTTGGATATGACTCTTCTCACTACTGATGAGGTCTACGACAGTTGTAAGCAAGTCGTGCGTGTAATGAAGAACTATTTCATTCAAAAAAAAGAAGTGGAAAGAATTCCCACTTTCTATACAGTTAAATGGCGACCTTTGGGTATCCTTCCATTATATGCTTCCCAGACAGAGTCATCATTATTAAAACGTGATGAAGACGTCTTTATAAAAAAGCCAATCGAATAGTTTCGATTGGCTTTCGTTAATTATTTGTGTTTCTTTTGTGGTTTACCTGGGTGTTGACTCCATTTTCTCATCATCCTACGATGAAATCGGTCTTCTGCTTTGATGATGTCATATACTTTTGAGGCAGAAAGTACTTCTAAGAAACGCTCATGGTAAGTTTTCTGTACACGTTTTAATTCTACGTCAACTTCATCGCGGTCGTGAATAATCTTTAGGCAACTTTTTTCATCCTGGGGCTTCTCTTTTCCCAATTTGCGCTGACGTTCGAACAGTTGGTGTTGTTTCTCACGCATCTCTTTATATATAGGGAAAAATGATGCAGATTCTTGTTGAGTTAATGAAGCTTCCTTAGTGATAAACGCTTTTAACTCAGCATCGAATTTCTCTGGTGAGAACTTCTCGTTATCTTCTTTCTGTGCTTGTATGCCAATTGTCATCAGCATGAGTAAGCAGGTCGTAGTGAATAGTCGTTTCATAATAGTTATCATTTATTAATAGTCAGCTAGATATGCGTAGATTTCTTCGTTGTCAATCATGGCATAGTTTGCTGCGTCTTCGATGTATGTATCGCTATAAGAATTAAGGAGAGATTCATCTTGTTCATTGGTTACAAGAGCGATATTACTCTGTGAGTCGAATTTCTGAATACTCTTGAAGGCTAATGTAGCTCCAATTATCAGTACGCCAACAAAGACTGCTGCGTAGAGTAATGGACGCAAGCGATGTATGAGAACCGGTTTATGTTGCTGCTCGGGCAATTTTTCCATTAGCCGGTCGGCAAATTGGTCAAAATACCCATCAGGTATCTTGAAGGGGTTCTTTTGTCCAATCTTGTCTCTGAGAAAAGCTTCTTCGTTGACCATATTTTTGTATTGCTTGTTTTATGTATGACGTTATATAATTCTAATGGTTTAATCGTGCTGATGGAAAAAATCTGTAATTTTTTTCACGGCAATATGATAGGATGCTTTCAAAGCTCCTTCAGTAGTCCCTGTAATCTGACTAATCTCACTATATTTTAGCTCATTAAAATAGCGTAGTGTGAAAACAGTCTTTTGCACATCGGGCAGAGAGTCTATTGCAGCTTGTAGTTGTGCCTCGGTCTCGTCACCGTCAAAAAATTTATCTGCCATCAGTTGGTTGACAATGCCCTGTTCTGTGTCGTCGGCACTTACCGTATGGTGACTTTTCTGTTTGCGTTTAAAGTCGATAGCTTCATTAATGGCAATACGTGACAACCATGTAATGATTTTTGAGTCGCCGTGAAAGGTATCGAGTGATGACCATGCTTTTAGAAATGTGTTTTGTAAAACGTCATCGCTATCTTCGTGAGTAAGTACAATGCGACGAACTTGCCAATACAGTTGTTCGCTATATTGGCGTACCAATGTCTCGAACCCTTGACGGCGTGTCTTCGGGTTTTTCAGTTTTTCTTTCAGTAGGGTGTCGCTTATCTCCATTCTTAATGGATAGACGTATTATGGTAAGAAAGGTTTAAGCGCTTTTTCCATCAGTTTGTCATAACTGTAGCGGTCTGGATAGGTTTCTACAATGCCCGTTTCGGGATTAGGGTAAACCGTGAAATAACTGATACATACAGGAACCGTAGGTGTCACATCGGTAGAGTTAATTAGCCGAGCACCTTTACCATGTGTCTTTACGTACTCGCGTCCTTTTTCTGTTTTTGGTGTCAGGTCCATGGAGATACGCATTCGATCCAGTAACCAGGGTTCTGCCTTGTCGAGCACGAATTCAGCCATATCGAAAGGACGTTGCAGGCGGATGCATCCATGTGAGACGGTGCGTCGCTCTGCCTTGAATGCCGACTTATTGTTGGTGTCGTGCAGATAAACAGAGAAACGGTTGGGGAAACGGAATATGATACGTCCCAGCGAATTGAGAGCTCCACTGCGCTGTGCGACACGATAGGCACCGCTTGCCAGTTGCTGTGCGGTAATTACCTTCGGGGCTATCTGGTTGCCGTTACGGTCTGTGATGTAGTATTGGTTGCGGTCGAAGTAAGCGGAGTCACCGGCATGTCGGCTTACCTCGTTGCGTATGATGCTGAATGGGATGTTCCATTCGGGATTCAGTTGAATGAGGTGTATGGCACTGGTGAGCAGCGGGGTCTTGGTTTTGGGCGCTCCGCAGCAGATACGCATGGAGAAAACACTATCTGGAGCAATGGCCCACACCTGTTGCGCTGGCACATTGACGAAGATATACCGCTGGTTGTCTGCGGGTGTATTGGTGTCGCGCCAGCGCAGGCGCTCTAAGTTGTATGCAATGCGCTTCTTCTTAACAGCGGAGGTGTCGTTCTGATATGCCTTGAGCAGTGCATGATAAGCCTTTGATGTAGGCTGACAAGCATCCAGGAATGTGCATGGCTGAGCACTTGAAAAGGCCTCGGTAGCCTCCGCAATGAAGGTGCTGTCGGCTTGTTCTATCTTCACGTCGTAATTGTTTGCACCAAAAGTTTCCTTGGGATTCATGAAACCGTAGCGCATGCCTTTGGCATACGAAAGATAGGATGCTTCCAGCATTTCCATCAGTTGACGTCCGGTCAGTTGAATGCTGTCTGCCGGCAATTGCTCTTTTTGTAGTGCCTCCAGCTTTTGTTCTAAGGTGTTCAATGAAAAGGCTGCATCGGAGAAACCGATGGCAGCAACATGCATGTGCAGATATTTGATAATGGAATCGGCAGCAGCCAATTGGTCTGCCGTGAGACCTGGTTGGTCCTTTTGTGCATTGTTGGCATTATTCTGCTGGCCACCACATGCGGTCGTCAACAAGAATAAGAATGCGAAGATAAAGGTTAGCGTATGGTAACTTTGCGCACAACCTTTCCAATCTTTAAGATGTAACACCCTTTTGGTAAATTAAGTTCGATACGCTGTGCAGGACTGTCAATCTTGTAGTTGGCAACGGCTCTTCCCGTTAATGACACTACCTCAAGGGTTTGGTTCTGACCACCCAGGATGCTGACCATGTTTCCCTCTACTGAGATAGTGGGAATTGTCTCGTCAAGTTGCTCAGCGACACCCATTTCCATTACCATTTCCATGGCAACGGCAGGAGTTCCAAACACGAAAAGAACTGCAATAGCAGAAATGAGTATTTGTCTCTTCATAAGCATGCACTTCCATTATTTTTGCAAAACTACTCATTTTTCCCGAAACTTCCAAATTTTTTATTAGAAAAATGCCTTTTCCGCCTTTTTTATACGTCGAAAACGTCTTTCTCGTTGGATAATCTGACGTTTTCAAATATTTCTTTTGCTTCTTTGAGCAGCACGGTCTCGTCGTCGTATCTTGCGGAATAATGTCCCAGAATCAGCTGCTTCACATGGGCATCACGAGCTACCATCGCTGCTTGTTCTGCTGTGGAATGATAGTATTTTATTGCATTATCAATTTTATCTCGTGCATAAGTTGATTCATGGTAAAGCGTGTTAATGTCTTGAAGCATTTTATGTAGATGAGGCATGTAGCGAGTATCCGAGCAATAGGCATAGGCGCGGGCGGGGTCAGCAGGCATGGTCAGTCGCTCGTGGGGGATGGTTTCTCCGTCGGGTGTGGTCCAGTCGGCGCCCGCTTTGATGTTGTTGATGTGCCATGATGGGATGTTGTAGAAATCAATTGCTTCGCGTCGGATATGGGGTAGTCCAGGCTTTTCCCTGAACAAAAAACCGCAACAAGGCATTCGGTGTTCCAATGGGATGGACTCTACTTGCAGTGAGTGGTCTTCGTAAATGACTTGGTGCTTGGTGGTGTCGACGGCATGAAATTCAACCTTATATCCGATGTCGTAGTTGAAGAACAGATCAAGTTGTGACTTAAGCATAATACGGAAGTCCTCTGGGGCATGGATGTGTAGTGTGGCTGTACGCCCTAATAGTCCTAATGTGCTGATGAGTCCGATTACTCCAAAGCAATGGTCCCCATGCAGGTGCGAGATGAAAATATGTCCTAGTTTGTTGAACGACAGTCCGCTGCGACGTAATTGTATTTGTGCTCCCTCACCGCAGTCTACCATAAATAACTTTTGTCTACATTCTACGACTTGCATTGAGGAAAAATGTCGTGTGGTGGGTAGGGCACTTCCACAGCCTAGAATATGTATTCTGAATGGTTCCATTCTGTCTCTTTTATCGTTCTTGGTTATTCGTTTGCTTTTGCTTCATTCCATAGTTTATCCATTTCTTCTAATGTCATGGATGTTAAAGGTTTACCTTGTTTTATTGAATGTTCCTCAATATAGTTAAATCGACGGATGAATTTTTGGTTAGTTCGTTCCAAAGCGTTCTCTGGATTAAGGTGATACAGACGAGCAGCATTGATGACCGAGAAGATGAAGTCGCCCAGTTCGGCTTCGCTAGCTTTCTTATCTTCGCGTGCCAGTTCTGCTTCCAACTCTTTCAACTCCTCGTGTACCTTGTCCCAAACGTCCTCTTTCTTTTGCCAGTCGAATCCAACGTTGCGTGCTTTGTCCTGTATGCGATAGGCTTTGATGAGCGATGGGAGCGAGTTTGGTACGCCCGATAATACCGACTTGTTGCCGTCCTTCTCCTTCAACTTGATCTGTTCCCAGTTCTTTAGCACCTGGTCGCTGGTCTCTGCTTTCGAGAACTCGCCGAGTTCCTGATCGTTTTCAGGCACGTAGGGTAGGGGCTTAGGTTGAGGGTCGCCTACCTGACTGGGGTGATAGACGTGGGGGTGGCGGAAAATGAGCTTGTCAGTTTCGGTGTTTAGTACGTCGGCTATATCATAGAGCCCTTGTTCTCGTGCTATCATAGCATAAAAGCATGTATGCATCAGTACATCGCCCAATTCTTTCATCATCTCGTGAGTGTCGTTTTTCATGATGGCATCACAGAGTTCGAAAGTCTCTTCAATTGTATTTGGTCTCAGACTCTCTATGGTTTGTTTCTTGTCCCATGGACATTTTTCTCTTAGTTGGTCAAGTACATCGAGCAGTCGCCCAAATGCTTTCATTTGTTCTTCTCTTGTATGCATAGTCACTCTTTTTGCGTACAAAGGTACTTGTTTTTTTTGAAACTACCAAATACAATTTGAAAACTGTTGGCTTGAAATTTGTGAACGATGAGTTTGCAACCGGCAATCTATGAGTTTGCAACCGGCAATCTATGAGTTTGCAACCGGCAATCTATGAGTTTGCAACCGGCAAACTCCCAGTCCTTAAGTTGCAAAGTATGAGTTTTATGAAAATAGTTTTAGTTTGTTTGGAAAAAAAATACAAAACCTTTTTCCCTTCGCTGTTTTTTTTGTACCTTTGCAGACTGAAAAGAGAAAGTATATTAAATAGGTATGGAAATAGCAAGTAAATACGACCCGCATGAGGTCGAAGGTAAATGGTATCAGTATTGGCTGGATAACAAGCTCTTTAGCTCGAAGCCAGATGGTCGCGAACCCTATACAATCGTGATTCCTCCCCCCAATGTGACGGGAGTGCTCCACATGGGTCACATGCTCAACAACACCATTCAGGACATCCTGGTGCGTCGTGCCCGCATGGAGGGCAAGAACGCCTGCTGGGTGCCAGGTACTGATCACGCATCAATAGCCACCGAAGCCAAGGTGGTAAAGAAGTTGGCTGCCGAGGGTATCAAGAAGCATGACCTTACCCGTGAGCAGTTTCTGAAACATGCTTGGGAATGGACCGATGAGCATGGAGGTATTATTTTGAAGCAGCTCCGTCGTTTAGGCGCATCGTGCGACTGGGACCGCACTGCCTTCACGATGGACGAGAAGCGCTCTGCGAGCGTCATCAAGGTGTTTGTTGACCTCTATCGCAAGGGCTACATCTATCGTGGCCTCCGCATGGTGAACTGGGATCCGAAGGCACTCACCGCACTGAGCGATGAGGAAGTGGTGTATAAGGAAGAGCAGTCGAAGCTGTACTATCTGAAATATTATGTGGCTGGTCTGGAGAAACTTGACAATATGGATCAGCTGGTAGCCGAAGGCAACGTGATACACCACGACGAGAAAGGCTACTATGCCGTGGTTGCTACCACCCGTCCTGAGACCATCATGGGCGATACCGCTATGTGTATCAACCCCAAAGACCCGAAGAACCAGTGGTTGAAGGGTCGTAAGGTCATCGTGCCCCTGGTAAATCGTGAGATTCCCGTTATCGAAGACCGCTACGTAGAGATAGAGTTTGGTACCGGCTGTCTGAAGGTGACACCTGCTCACGATAAGAACGATAACATGCTGGGCAAGACCCACAACCTGGAGACCATCGACATCTTCAATCCCGATGGTACCATCAGCGACCAGTCAACTCTCTATGTAGGCATGGACCGTTTCGACTGTCGCAAGCAGATAGCCAAGGACCTTGAAGCCGCCGGACTGATGGAGAAGGTGGAAGACTATACCAACAAGGTGGGCTATTCAGAGCGCAACCCCGATACAGCCATCGAGCCGCGCCTCTCGCTGCAGTGGTTCCTGCGTATGCAGCACTTCGCTGATATTGCCCTTCCGCCGGTGATGAACGGTGAGATGCACTTCTACCCGCAGAAGTATGTCAACACTTACAAGAACTGGTTGGAGAATATTCAGGACTGGTGTATCTCGCGCCAGCTGTGGTGGGGTCATCGTATTCCCGCCTATTACTACGACACAGAGAAATTCGTCGTGGCCGAGACCGCTGAGGAAGCACTCGAACTGGCACGCAAGGAAAGCGGCAACGCCAACCTGCAGCCGTCAGACCTGAAGCAAGACGAGGATGCCCTCGATACCTGGTTCTCATCATGGCTGTGGCCTGTGAGCCTCTTCGACGGCATCAATAATCCCGGCAACGAGGAGATCAACTACTATTATCCCACAAGCGACCTGGTGACCGGTCCCGATATCATCTTCTTCTGGGTGGCCAGAATGATTATGGCCGGAGAGGAATATATGGGTAAGTACCCCTTCAAGAATGTGTATTTCACCGGCATCGTGCGCGACAAGCTGGGACGCAAGATGTCGAAGTCGCTGGGCAACTCGCCCGATCCGCTGGAGCTTATCGACAAGTATGGAGCCGACGGCGTGCGTATGGGTATGATGCTCTCTGCCCCTGCCGGCAACGACATTCTGTTTGATGAGGCCCTTTGCGAACAGGGACGTAACTTCAACAATAAGATTTGGAACGCCTTCCGCCTCGTGAAGGGTTGGCAGGTGGCCGACGGCGCCGCTTCAGCTACCAACAAGGTGGCCGTAGCATGGATGGAAGCCAAGATCAAGGAGGCTAATGAGGAACTGAAAGACCACTTCTCGAAGTATCGTATCAACGATGCCTGATGACGGTGTATAAGCTCTTCTGGGACGAGTTCTCAAGTTGGTATCTGGAGATGGTGAAGCCCGCTTATCAGGACGGTAAGCAGCAGCCCATCGACCGCGAGACCTACGACCAGACGCTGCGCTTCTTCGAACTCCTGCTGAAGATGCTTCATCCCTTCATGCCGTTCATCACCGAGGCCCTCTGGCAGGCCCTCTACGACCGCAAGGATGGCGAAAGCATCATGCGCGACAAGCTGGAGCTCTCTGCTCCTACGGCCGACGACAAGAAGATTGCCGCCGATTTCGAGCAGGTGAAGCTCATCGTATCGGGCGTTCGTACCGTGCGCAACCAGAAGAACATCGCTCCTCGCGAACTGCTGCAGTTGCAGGCCGTAGAGCAGAACAGCTTCCAGGCTTACGACGACGTGGTGAAGAAGATGGCTAATCTGAGCGACATCACCGTAGTGGAAAGCAAGGATGCCACCGCCTCGTCGTTCATGGTAGGCACATTCGAATATGCTGTTCCCCTGGGCGATATGATTGATGTGGAGGCCGAGATCCAGAAGATGGAAGCTCAGTTACAGCATCTGGAAGGCTTTCTTGCCGGCGTGATGAAGAAGCTCAGCAATGAACGTTTCGTTCAAAATGCTCCTGAAGCCGTTGTCGCCCTGGAACGCAAGAAACAGAGCGATGCCGAAGAGAAGATTGCCGCATTAAAGGATTCTATCGCAAGTTTGCGTAAATAATCGGGGAGGGTGTTATGGAATCATTACAGTGGTTGACAAACCTCTTTACCAATACTGAGTCAGTAGCCCATATCGCTCTGCTTTATGCCATTGTTATTGCCGTAGGCGTCTATTTAGGAAAAATCAAGTTTTTCGGCATTTCATTGGGAGTGACCTTCGTGCTTTTTGCCGGTATCGTGGCTGGACACTTCGGCTTTACAGCTCCTGTCGATATCCTGACATTTATCCAGGATTTTGGGTTGATCTTGTTTGTCTTTATGATAGGACTTCAAGTTGGCCCGGGCTTCTTTGAGAGCTTCGGAACAGCAGGCATCAAACTCAACGGTTTGGCTGTCACGGCAATCTTGTTGAATATCCTTGTGATGTTTGGGTGCTATTTTGTCTTCTTTGATACTAAAGACCCAGCCAACCTTCCTATGATGGTTGGTACGCTGTATGGTGCCGTGACCAACACTCCAGGTCTTGGTGCTGCAAACGAAGCACTCAGTTCTGTTTATGGGGATGGTGCCCCTCAAATAGCATCTGCCTATGCCTGTGCTTACCCCCTTGGCGTACTTGGCATTATCGGAGCCATCATTCTCGTACGCTATCTCTGTAAGATAAAGCTTGAGAACGAGGAAGCACAGTTAGAAGCTCAAGCAAATTCAGATATTAACAAGAAACCTCACCGCATGCATATTGAGGTGTCAAACAAGTATTTGGAAGGGAAAACCCTGCTGCAGGTACATAACTTTCTCAACCGTGACTTTGTTTGTACACGCATGCTTCACGACGGTCATGTATCGATACCAACTCGTGATACCGTCTTCCATGTAGGCGATCAGATGAGTGTTGTCTGTTCTGAAGCCGACTATGAAGCTATTGTAGCTTTTATAGGCCCTGTGATTGAGGTCGACTGGCAACAACAAGATCAGCCGATGGTTTCTAAACGTATCCTTGTGACCAATCCGAAGATCAACGGAAAGTCGTTCGGACAGATGCACTTCTCGAGTGTCTATGGCGTCAACGTGACCCGTGTCACTCGTCACGGCATGGATATCTTTGCCTCACCCACACTGCCCCTGCAGGTAGGCGACCGCATCATGGTGGTAGGACCCGAGGATGCCGTCGACCGTGTGGCCAATAAGATGGGCAACTCTATCAAGCGCCTCGATGCTCCCAATATCGCTACTATCTTCGTAGGTATCACTTTGGGTATCATCTTCGGCTCACTGCCCTTCATCCCCGGTATGCCTCTGATGAAGTTGGGTATCGCCGGCGGACCGCTGATCATCGCTATCCTCATCGGCAGATACGGCTATAAGATTAAGTTGGTGACCTATACCACCACCTCAGCCAATATGATGCTACGCGAGATAGGACTGGTGCTCTTCCTTGCATCCGTAGGTATCAAGGCCGGAGCAGGCTTCGTGGAAACCGTGATGCAAGGCGACGGACTGCTTTATGTGCTCACCGGTTTCCTTATCACCGTGATACCTATCCTGATCGTAGGCCCGATAGCCCGCTTGAAGTTTAAGTTCAACTATTTTACCATTGCCGGTATGATATCGGGTACCTATACTGACCCTCCTGCTTTGGCCTACTCAAATAGTATATGTTCAAAGGAGGCACCAGCAGTAGGCTATTCTACTGTTTATCCTCTTTCGATGTTCCTGCGCATCTTGACTGCACAGCTCATCATCCTTTTCTTCTGCGGATAAAATAATATAATAATACACGTACCTTATAAATGAATAAACTAAAACTATTGCTCAGCGCGCTGCTGGTAGCCGCCTCGGGGTCGGTGTATGGTCAAGGTGCCAAGAACATCGTCATCAACGAGGTGCTTACGGGCAATACCAACAGCATCATCGATGAGTATGGACACAGAGGAGCGTGGATCGAACTGGCTAATACGTCGTTCTCTACGTACAATGTGCGCGGCATGTATCTGACCACTAACCGTCAGGTACTCGACAAGTCGCTCTCTGCTCCACAGCGCATCAGTCTCATGAGTATCATCCCTTCGGGCGAAGAGCGTACCAACATCGGTGCTCGTCAGCATCTGCTGCTGTTTGCCAACGCCAATCCCGCACAGGGCAAACTCTATCTCTCGCTGCCTATTGATACGGCTAAGACCACGTGGATTGCACTTTACAACGGCAACGGTGTGGAACTGATTGACTCTGTCACCGTGCCCGTGCTGGGACCCGATATGTCGTATGCCCGCAAGGGCGACCGCTGGGAGGTGATGAATGCCGACAAGGTGACTCCCGGCATCGAGAACTTCACCAAGAACCATGCGGCCGTCAGCCACAAGGAGATGTCGAAGATAGAGAAGTTCAAGCAGCACGACCCTCACGGATTCGCTATGGCTGTGATGGCTATGGGCATCGTTTTCCTGTGCCTGGCCCTGCTCGCCATCTTCTTCAGTCTGTTTGGCATGCTGATGCGCCATATAGATACGGCGAAGAAAGTGGCACACAAGCAGCCCATCAAGCCTATCACCAAGACCGTGGAAGCCACTGTCGACATCGCCCATAAGACTGGTAACCTGCTGCAGGAAGGCTTCGACAAGAAGGGTATCGATATGGAACTCTACATGGCAGTCATCGGTATGGCCCTCCGACAGTACGAGGATGACATCCACGACGTGGAGAGTGGCGTTATTACCATTAAGCCTAAGGACACCGACTGGGACGATGAGTATGCGCAGATGACGCATTTCCACGATCCTGTGGTACCTTCTTCTCCCATTTCTCCCAATATACCTAAAACCCCAGAAATACATTAACGACAATGAAGACATATAAATATACAGTACAAGGCGTTGACTACGAGGTAGAAATCGCCGAGGTAGTAGGCAAGATAGCCAAGGTAAACGTCAATGGCATACCTTTTGAACTGGAGATGCAGCGCCCCATCAACACCGCCAAGCATCCCACAATGCGTCCCAATAGGGTGGCAGTGGCCAAGGCAGAACCCGCAAAACCAGCCGCTGCTCCTGCTGCTCCCGCCGCCGCACCTGCTGCTCCCGTAGCCGCTGCTGCTGGTAGCGGTTCGCCCGTGAAGGCACCTCTGCCAGGTACCATTACCGAACTGAAAGTCCAGGTAGGCCAGCAGGTCAACGTGGGCGACACGCTCCTCGTGCTTGAAGCTATGAAGATGCAGAACAATATCGAGTCGGAGTTTAGCGGCAAGGTCACCTCTATCGTAGTGAAGCAGGGCGATACCGTCATGGAAGGCGGTTTATTGATGACCATCGGATAAGATAATCGAACATTGATCATTGACACTTGACATATTATGTGGGATTTTATCGTTCAGAATTTCAATGAGTTCCTGACCTATACTGGCTTTGTCAACGCATCGGCAGGCAACCTCATCATGATAGCCGTAGGTGCCATTTTCATCTACCTGGCCATTAAGAAAGACTTCGAACCGCTGCTGTTGGTTCCCATCGGACTGGGTATTATCCTCGGAAATATCCCGTTCCGTGCAGATGCCGGTTTGGAGATTGGCCTGTATGAAGACAACTCTGTGCTCAACATCTTCTATCAGGGTGTGCGCCAGGGATGGTATCCGCCACTCATCTTCCTCGGCATCGGTGCTATGACCGACTTCTCTGCGCTGCTGGCCAACCCGAAGATGATGCTCATCGGCGGTGCTGCGCAGTTTGGTATCTTCGGCGCTTATATGATAGCATTGGCACTGGGCTTCGAACCTAATCAGGCTGCCGGTATCGCTATCATTGGTGGTGCCGACGGTCCTACCGCTATCTTCCTGTCGTCAAAGCTGTCGCCCAACCTCATGGGTGCCATTGCCGTGTGTGCCTATAGTTACATGGCACTCGTGCCACTGATACAGCCGCCACTCATGCGTCTGCTCACTACCAAGAAGGAGCGTCTTATCCGCATGAAGCCCGGACGTGAGGTCAGTCAGACAGAGCGCATCCTGTTCCCCATCATCGGACTGCTTATCACCACCTTTATCGTACCCTCGGCACTGCCTCTGCTCGGTATGCTCTTCTTCGGAAACCTGCTGAAAGAGAGCGGAAAGACCACACGTCTGGCCAAGACAGCCGGTTCTGCGCTGAACGATATCGTAGTAGTGCTGCTCGGACTCACCGTGGGTTGCTCTACGCAGGCCAGTGAGTTCCTCACGCTCAATACCGTATTTATCTTTGCCATTGGTGCTTTCGCTTTCGCTATTGCTACCATGAGCGGTGTGCTCTTCGTGAAGTTCATGAACCTCTTCTTGCCGAAAGACAAGAAGATGAATCCGCTCATCGGCAATGCCGGTGTGAGTGCTGTGCCTATGGCAGCCCGTATCAGTCAAAACATGGGACTGGAGTATGATCGTCATAACTTCCTGCTCATGCACGCCATGGGTCCCAATGTGGCAGGCGTCATCGGCTCGGCAGTAGCAGCAGGTGCCCTGCTGGGCTTCCTGTCGTAGCCCTCTTGTCTTTTAGAAAATATAATGATTTCTGTAGAAGGATTAAAGGTAGAGTTCGGGGTGAAGCCCCTGTTCAGCGACGTTAGCTTTGTGGTTAACGACCGTGACCGTATTGCCTTGGTGGGCAAGAACGGAGTGGGCAAGTCGACCATGCTCAAGATACTCTGTGGCAAGGAGCATCCTACGGCGGGCAATGTGAGTGTGCCAACGGATACCACCATCGGCTATCTGCCACAGGTGATGGTGCTTCAAGACGATACCACCGTGCGCCAGGAAGCGCAGAAGGCGTTTGCCGACATCCAGAAGATGGCCGATCGCATCAAGCGCATGGAGCAACAGCTCAACGAACGCACTGACTACGAGAGTGCCGACTATATGTCGCTGGTAGAGCGTTTCACCACTGAGCACGAGCGCTACCAACTTCTTGGTGCCGAAGGCTATGAGGCCGAGATAGAGCGCACGCTTGTTGGTCTCGGTTTCGAGCGCTCCGACTTTGATCGTCCTACGAGTGAGTTCTCCGGCGGTTGGCGCATGCGTATCGAATTAGCCAAGATTCTGTTGCGCCGTCCGGAGGTTCTGTTGCTCGACGAGCCTACCAACCATCTCGACATCGCCTCTATACAGTGGCTCGAGCAACTGTTGGCCACGTGGAGTGGGGCAGTGGTGCTGGTAAGTCACGACCGTGCTTTTATAAATAATGTGTCGAATCGCACACTCGAAATCTCCTGCGGTCATGTCATCGACTATCGCGTAAAATATAATGAGTATGTCGTTCTCCGTAAGGAACGCCGCGAACAGCAGTTGCGTGCCTACGAGAATCAACAGAAGGAGATACAGGAGATGCGCCAGTTTATCGAGCGTTTCCGCTATCAGGCTACGAAGGCTGTGCAGGTGCAGCAAAAGGTGAAGCAACTGGAAAAGATAGTGCCCATCGAGGTCGATGAGGTAGACAACTCAGCCCTTCACCTGAAGTTTCCGCCTTGTCTGCGCTCCGGCGACTATCCCGTCATCTGCGATGATGTGAGGAAAGAGTATAAAATAGCTAAGGGCGACGGCACTGAGGCCTCACATCTCGTCTTCGACCATGTGAACCTGACCATCAAGCGTGGCGAGAAAGTGGCTTTCGTGGGTAAGAATGGCGAAGGTAAGTCGACCCTGGTGAAGTGTATCATGGGCGAGATTCCCTTCGACGGTCATCTGAAGATAGGACATAACGTGCAGATAGGCTACTTCGCCCAGAACCAAGCCCAACTGCTCGACGAGTCGCTCACCGTTTTCCAGACCATCGATAATGTGGCCAAGGGCGATATCCGTCTGCGTATCAACGATATACTGGGTGCTTTCATGTTTGGTGGCGAGGCTTCCGAGAAGAAAGTCAAGGTGCTCAGCGGTGGCGAACGTAGTCGTTTGGCCATGATTCGCCTGCTGCTGGAACCCGTGAACCTCCTGATTCTCGACGAGCCCACCAATCATCTCGACATGCCCTCCAAGGATGTGCTGAAAGAAGCCATCAAAGCCTTCGACGGCACTGCCATCATCGTTAGTCACGACCGTGAGTTTCTCGATGGCTTAGTCTCCAAAGTCTATGAGTTTGGCGGGGGCAAAGTGAGAGAGTATATCGGCGGTATCTATGATTGGATAGGGGAAACTCACAATCTCACTGCCCCCCCTTCTGCCCCCGAGGGGGCTACTATAGCTTTTGCCGCTAAAACTAAAGAAGCCCCCTCAGGCGCAGTTGGGGGGACAGCTTATGCCCTTCATAAAGAGCAGCAGAAGCAATTGAAGAAGGTAGAAAAGGCGGTGGAAGAATCGGAGAAGAAGATTGCAAAGATGGAACAGCGCCTGAAGGAACTCGACACCCTGCTGTGCGATCCCAAGAACGCATCCGACATGACCCTCGTCACAGAATATACCGATACCAAGCGTGCCCTTGATGAAGAGGTGGAACGCTGGGAAGAACTATCAGAAGCATTGGAACAACTAAATAATTAATACTAAAGATGAAACTAAAATCATTGTTTACAGTTATGGCATTCACAGCAATGTCGGCTACAGTTGCCGCACAAGGACAACTGCGCTCAGGTATCGACCTGACGAATCTAAATACTGAGGTTAGTCCTGCTGAGGACTTCTATGAGTATGCTTGTGGTGGATGGATGAAGAAGAATCCGCTGCCTGCTGCCTATTCACGATATGGCTCATTCGATGTGTTGCGCGAAAACAACAATAAGCGCATCAACGGCATCCTTGACGAACTGTTGCACGGCACCTATAAGAAAGGTACTGTAGAACAGAAACTTAGCGACCTCTATAAGCTCGCTATGGACTCCACTCGCCGCGATGCCGACGGCGTGGCTCCCGCTATGGATATCATTCAGCAGCTGGAGAAAGCCAAGACCAAGGAGCAGCTCTTCGACATCCAGTTGCAGTTGGCTCCATACGGCAACTCTGAGTTCTTCGGTTCAGGCATCGGTGCCGATGAGAAGAATGCTTCTCAGAACATCATGCAAGTATCACAGGGCGGACTCACCCTCGGCCAGAAAGACTACTATCTGGATACCGACCCCGAGACCACCAAGATACGTGAGGCTTACAAGAAGCACATCGTCACTATGTTCCAGGCCTTCGGCTTCAGCAAGGGCGCTGCCACGAAGAAGATGAAGAATATCATGCGTCTGGAGACCGAACTCGCCAAGGCTTCACGCTCTCGCACCGAACTGCGTGACCCTCAGCGCAACTACAACAAGACCACACTGGCCGACTTCCAGCAGCAGTATCCCAACCTTCAGTTCGAGCGTCTGTGCAATGCCACTGGCGTAGAGTCGAAGTATATCCAGGAACTGATTGTCGGTCAGCCCGAGTTCTTCGCCGCCGTCAATCAGCTGATTGGCACGATGAAGGTCGCCGAGTATCGCGACTATATGGAGTGGGGCCAGCTGATGTCGTCAGTACGTTACCTTAGCAGCGATGTTCAGGCCAAAAACTTCGAGTTCTTCGGCAAGGTGATGTCGGGTCGCAAGCAGGATCATCCCCTGTGGCGCCGTGCCACTTCGCAGTTGGAAGGTCAGATGGGACAGGCCCTTGGTAAGATCTATACCCAGAAGTACTTCCCCGAGTCGTCAAAGAAACGTATGATCGAACTGGTGAAGAACCTGCAGATTGCCCTTGGCGAACGTATCGCTGCCCAGGATTGGATGAGCGATTCTACGAAGGTGAATGCCCTGTTGAAGCTTAATACCTTCTATGTGAAGGTGGGCTATCCCGATAAGTGGATTGATATGTCGAAACTCACTATCGACCCCTCGAAGTCGTATTATGAGAATATCCGTGAGTGCCGTAAGTTCTGGACTGCCTACGAGATAGAACACTCAGCCGGCAAGCCCGTTGACCGTGACGACTGGTATATGTATCCCCAGACGGTGAATGCTTACTACAATCCCACTACGAACGAGATCTGTTTCCCCGCAGGTATCCTGCAGGTACCCTTCTTTGATCCTACTGCCGACGATGCCTTCAACTATGGCGCTATCGGCGTGGTAATCGGTCACGAGATGACTCACGGCTTCGACGATCAGGGTCGTCAGTTTGATAAAGACGGTAATATGCACGACTGGTGGGCTAAGAGCGACGGCGATCAGTTTAAGGCTCGCACCGACAAATATGCCGACTTCTTCTCAGCCATTAAGGTGCTGCCCGACCTCAATGCCAACGGTCGTCTGACGCTGGGTGAGAACCTTGCCGACCATGGTGGTCTGCAGGTGGCCTATGCAGCCTTTAAGAATGCTACCAAGAACAAACCGCTTCCCGTTATCGATGGTCTCACTGCCGACCAGCGTTTCTTCCTGGCTTATGCCGGTGTATGGGCTGGAAATATCACCGAGGCTGAGATTCGCAATCGTACTAAGAGCGATCCTCATGCTCTGGGGCGTTGGCGCGTGAATGGCGCTCTGCCTCATATCGATATGTGGTATGATGCCTTTGGTGTAAAGCCTGGTGATAAGATGTTTATCCCCAAGGAGCAGCGACTGCCGCTGTGGTAAGAGTAAGCCCCCTAAGTTAGGGGGATGGGGGTCTGAACAAGCGCAGTCCCCCTCCTCCTGACCATTGTTACAACTTAAAATAGTAAAGTCTGATATACGCTTGTTCAGACCCCCAACCCCCTAACTTAGGGGGCACAATTATGCCTTTACGTCTTCCCGATAAACTGCCGGCTATCGACCTGTTGAGGCAGGAGAATATCTTCGTGATGAATACGACGCGGGCGCATGCCCAGGACATCCGTCCGCTTCGTATCGTCATTCTCAACTTGATGCCGCTGAAGATAACGACAGAGACCGACCTCATCCGGTTGCTGTCGAACACCCCGTTGCAGATTGACGTCAACTTCATGAAGTTGAAGAGTCATACGCCTAAGAACACTCCGGTGGAGCACATGATGATGTTCTACCGCTCGTTCGACGATATGCGCAATGAGAAGTTCGACGGTATGATTGTCACCGGTGCTCCTGTAGAGACGATGGCTTTCGAGGAGGTAGGCTACTGGCGAGAGATAGTCGATGTGTTCCAGTGGGCCCGCACCCACGTCACTTCCACCCTCTATATCTGTTGGGCAGCCCAGGCAGGTCTTTATTTCCACTACGGCATTCCCAAGTATCAGTTGGACAAGAAGATGTTTGGCATCTTCCGTCAGCACATCTATGATGCCCAGTTGCCCATCTTCCGTGGTTTTGACGACACCTTCATGATGCCCCAGAGCCGCCATACCGAGGTGCGCCGTGAGGATATAGAGCGCTGTGATGCGCTGCGCCTCATTGCCGATTCGCCCGATAGCGGTGTCAGCATTGTGATGGCCCGCGGCGGTCGTGAGTTCTTCATCACTGGTCACATGGAGTATTCGCCCAACACCCTCGACACCGAGTATCGTCGTGATAAGGGTGTGAGAGACGATGTGGAACTGCCCCGCAACTACTATCAGGACGATGACCCTGAGCAGCCGCCCATTGTCAGTTGGCGAGCCCATGCCAACCTCTTCTATAGCAATTGGATCAACTACTACGTCTATCAGGAGACGCCCTACGATATCAACAGCATTCAATAGGAATACTCTGTGTCTCTGTGGTGAGTGAAAAATAGGATATGAAGCGTAAACTTGAACTTCTGGCACCCGCCAAGAATCTTGAGTGCGGCATCGCGGCTATTGACCATGGTGCCGACGCTGTGTATATAGGTGCCATGCAGTTTGGTGCCCGTGCTGCTGCCGGCAATTCCGTCGACGATATCCGACAGTTGTGCCAGTATGCCCACCGCTTTGGTGCTCGTGTCTATGTGACAGTAAACACCATTATCTACGATTCCGAACTGGAACAAACCCGTCAGTTGCTCCAACAGCTGTCGGAGGCCTCAGTTGATGCCATCCTTGTGCAAGACATGGGGCTGGTGTCAATGGTCCATGATCAATGTTCAATGTTCAATGTTCAATGTTCCCTCCATGCGAGTACTCAAACAGATAACCGTACAGCTGAGAAAGTCAAGTGGCTCAAGTCGTTGGGATTCAGTAGGGTAGTGCTTGCCCGTGAATTATCGGTTGCTGAGATTGCCGATATTCATCGTGAAGTACCTGATATGGAATTGGAGGTGTTTGTTCACGGAGCCTTGTGTGTCAGTTATAGCGGTCTTTGCTATGCTTCTCAGCATTGTTTTGGACGAAGTGCCAATCGTGGCGAGTGCGCCCAGTTCTGCCGTATGAAGTTCGACCTTCTCGATGCCGATGGCCGTGAGTTGGAACATCAGCGCCACCTGCTCTCCCTGCGAGACCTCAATCAGAGCGACCATCTGGAGGAACTTGCCGAAGCCGGAGCCACCTCGTTTAAGATAGAGGGACGCTTGAAGGATCTCGGTTATGTGAAGAATGTCACCGCCGCCTATAGTGAGCGCCTCAATCAGTTGATTCGTCGCCATCCCGACCGTTACGAGCGAGCCTCACGCGGTCACGTCAGCTATACCTTTAAGCCCGATTTGCAGAAGACCTTCAACCGCGGCTACACCACCTATTTCCTGCATGGTCGTCAACCCAATATTGCGTCGTTCGACACCCCCAAGGCGATGGGAGAGTACGTCGGTACGGTGAAGGAACTGCGAGGCCATTCGTTCAATGTGGCAGGCACCGCCTCCTTCAGCAATGGCGACGGCCTCTGCTTCGTCGACGATGAGCGCCAGTTGCAGGGCTTCCGTGTGAATAGGGTAGAGGGCAACCGTCTCTTTCCCCTGAAGATGCCTGCTGGTTTGCGCCCCGGTCTGCGCCTTTATCGCAATAACGACCAGGAGATGGAACGTGTGCTGAGCCGACCCAGTGCCGAGCGTAAGATACCCGTCACCATGAGTCTTCAGGCCACGCCCAACGGCTTTTCGCTCACCGTGGAAGGTGTCACCGTGAGTATCGACGCCCCTCATCAGCAGGCAGAAAAGCCCCAGCGTGAGAACATCATCCGGCAGTTGACCAAACTCGGCGGCACCCCCTACGAGTGTAGCGATGTGTTGCTGCCCGATGACTTCAATTACTTCATCCCCAGCAGTCAGTTGGCTGCCTTGCGCAGAGAGGCAGTTTCCCAGTTGGAAACTCATAGTTTGCAAGAAGCAAACCCTCAGTTTGCAAGAAGCAAACCCTATGTTTACTCCGAGCAAACATATCGTTTCCCTTATTTATATAATGTTGCGAATAAAGCAGCTCGTCATTTCTACGAACAGCAAGGTATAGAACCACTTACTGATGCTTTTGAACTCTCTGAGCCCCAAGATGCTATGCTGATGCAGTGTCGTCATTGCATACGCTATGCTTTGGGCTACTGTGTAAAACATGGCGGTCAGCGTCCACAATGGAAAGAGCCTCTTTACTTACGCCTTGGAAATGGACAGCGTTTTCGTTTGGAATTTGATTGCAATCATTGTCAGATGAATGTCTATGCATAGATGTCTTTTCATATTATTCTTTTCGTTGCTGGTAACCTCCTGTTATCAACAGGAGAAACCATCGATACAGGAGTGGGAGAATGGAGCGACGCTAAAAGATTCGTCTTATTTACCTGCCATTCGTCACTATGCTCAGGACTATAATTTCTGTGTGAAGGCTGATTCGCTGAACTTGGTCGGAGTGCCTAATCCGTTGGATATCAGTTATTCAAAAACTCTAAATATTCTGACTGTTGAACAAGGTGACCGCCTCGTGGTAGGTGATATTGTTGTGTTGCCAAATGATACTGTGGATTCTGTTTGGGTACAAGTACTTCGCGATGAAGAGACTATTGGGTGGATTCATGAAACGGAGCTGTTGGATGCTGTAGTTCCCAATAATCCTATCTCTCTCTTTATTGATTATTTCTCGAACACCCATTTGTTGTATTTCTTGGTTTTTCTAATCTTTGTCGTTACTCTTTATGGTTTCCATCACTACAATAAGCATAAAACGAAACTGGTTCATTTCAACGATATCAGTTCATTCTATCCTACGATGCTAACCCTTTTAGTATCGACATCGGCTGTATTCTATAGTGCCATTCAGATGTACGCTCCTGAGACATGGAGTCATTTCTATTATCATCCTACGCTCAATCCCTTCAAGGTGCCAATGCTTATCTGTTTCTTCCTCATCTCCGTATGGGCACTCATTATTGTGTCGTTGGCTACCCTTGTTGATATAAGGAAGCATCTCTCCTCGACAGAATATGTGCTTTACTATCTTGGACTCTTGGGCATATGTGCTATTGACTATGTTGTATTCAGCATTTCCACCTTGTACTATGTAGGATATCCGTTATTGGTGTTATATATGATTTTTGCTTTATGGCGTTTTTATCGTTTTTCTCGTGCACGTTATCAATGTGGAAATTGCGGATATCCTTTACATGAAAAAGGCATCTGTCCCCATTGTGGAGCAAAAAATGTGTGAAAATCCTCATAAATAAGGATTGCGGGCTCAGCGGAAATGATGTACCTTTGCATCCGCAATTCAATTAGTAGTTATGAATAAAATATTTGTTTTCAGTTTTTTAGTAATGACAGCGCTGCCCTTGATGGCAGCAGGTGATATGAAGGACCCTTTGTCAGTTGCTGATACTTCGCGAGTTATCGATCTTGATGAAGTGGTTGTTGTCGCTCAACCAAAGGAACAATTCCGCTTACGTCAGCAGCCAATGAGTAGTACCGTTTTTACTGACGATGAGATTAAAGGTCTTGGAGCATATGATTTACGTCATCTCTCTGCCTATGTGCCTTCATTTTCTATGCCTTCTTATGGCTCTCGACTGACTTCGTCAATGTATATTCGTGGCTTGGGTAACCGAATCAGTAATTCCGCTATTGGAGTTTATTATGATAATATTCCATTGATGTCACCAGCATTGTTCAATAGTCACTTCTATTTGCTCGACCGTGTCGACGTGCTTCGTGGTCCTCAGGGTACACTTTATGGCGCAAATTCTGAGGGCGGTATTGTTCGCATCTATTCTAAGAATCCGATGAATTATCAGGGTACGGATATCGCTTTTGGTATCGGAACGTACTTTACCCGTCATGCAGAGTTGGCCCATTTCCATCGCCCATCAGATACGTTTGCCTTTAGTGTCGCAGGATTCTACAATGGACAAGACGGTTTCTTTAATAATGAGAATCTAAGCAAGAAAGCCGATGGCTTCAATGAGGCAGGTGCCAAAGTTCGCTTGATGTGGACACCCACTGAGCGTCTGACATTTGACCTCACGTCTGATTATCAATATACTAATCAAAATGCTTTCCCTTACGGTATGTATAACACCGATAAGGACTGGGTTGACCTCCCATCTACCACCTTTATGCCTGGCTATAAACGCAATATGGTCAATGCCGGTCTAGGCATCAGCTATCGTTTTGATAATCTGCTACTGTCATCAAATACAAGCTATCAGTATCTGAACGACCGCATGGACATGGATATTGACTATACCGCAGCCGACCGTCTCTCACTGGTACAAGAGCAGAAGATGCAGGCCATCACCGAGGAACTCACGTTGCGAAGCACCACCAACAGCTTTTGGAAACACACTACCGGACTCTTCGGATCACGTCATTGGTTGCGCACAGATGCTACAGTAGGCTTTGGTCTGGATATGTTGTTACCCATCGCCAACGGCATCGCACGTAGCATGACCAATGCAATGGTACAAGCCTTCACTGGACGTTTCATCGCTCAAGGCATGTCACCACAGGCTGCTGCCATAGCTGCACAGGCCGCAGTAGCCCAGATGGGCGTCACGATGAGTGCTGAGATGGCTGTGCCCAGTGTGTTTCATCAACCACAGACCAACCTCGCTGCCTATCATGAGTCAAACTTCTCGATCACCGACCGACTGACGGCTACACTGGGCTTACGCTATGACTATTTCAAGACCGAGATAGACTACAACTCCCTGGGATATATGGCTATGACAGGTGGAACGGCCAACGCCATCGCCACAAATACATTGAGTTCACACATACAGAACAATCACTCCACTTCGTTCAGCCAACTGCTGCCGAAGTTCGGACTGACGTATCGTCTCAATTCAAAGGGCAGTAATGTCTATGCCACCGTCAGCAAAGGCTTCATGGCAGGCGGCTATAATATCCAGCTGTTCTCAGATATCCTACAAGCCGATCTCAACGACCCCACCGCTCAGCAACAGGCTCAGCGCGGTAATGTGGAGATTCCTCATAACCAGCAGGACTATGCCGACATCGAAGAAGCCATCTCATATAAGCCCGAGGAGAGTTGGAACTATGAGGTGGGGGCCCATCTGAACCTTTTCAACGGGAAAATGCATGCCGATATTGCCACCTTCTATACCCAACTGCGCAATCAGCAATTGGCGGTGATGGCACCCTATTATGGCTTTGGACGTATGACTGTGAATGCAGGAAAGAGTAGTACCTGTGGTTTG
>Ga0247609_10001403_pt1 | contig 28879 bp, 34 predicted proteins | sample 172DNAGHGlowgp2_FD_193487 | JGI IMG/M metagenome (GOLD analysis project Ga0247609, IMG submission 193487) | Sheep rumen microbial communities from Palmerston North, Manawatu-Wanganui, New Zealand - 1728 DNA GHGlow gp2 | ecosystem: Host-associated > Mammals > Digestive system > Stomach > Rumen ... | reverse complement strand
GCCGTTCGTGCCGGCGAGATCGCCAAGGAACTGGGTGTGAGCGTTCAGAAGGCTTCCGCCGCTCTGAAGATCCTCGTGGATACTGGTGCCCTGACCAAGGTCGACGGTGAGAAGCGGACCGTGCTTTTCACGGTCCCCACCGCGATCGCTGAGTAATGCGACCCCGGGTGGGAGGGGTTGACTCTCCCACCCCACCCCGTGCCGTAGGAAGGGGTATATCAAATGATCTACGGCGTGGCGATGCGGCATGGATCTGCAGGTTGGCGATCCCGAACGATAAAGCCGGATATGAATCGTTCCGGTCGGGACAAAACTCCAAGTGACTTGAAAACTTCAAAAAAATTTGATATTATATATATGAAAGATGAGGGAGCTGACAAACCCTTAAAAACAGAGAAAGAGGTAGATACCATGGAAAAGACCGCGAAGATGACTTATGTGAACGCCCTGGATGTTGTGCTGGCTGGTGCCGAGATGACCGACGAGGTCAAGGAGAAGCTGGAGGCGCTGAAAGCGTCCCTGGTAAAGCGGAATGCCAAGACCGGTACCCGGAAACCCACCAAGACCCAGCGGGAGAACGCTGAGATCAAGGCCCAGATCGTGGAGTTCCTGACCGACAAGGATCCCATGAAGGCTGGCGAGATCGGTGCGGCTTTCGAGTTCTCCACCCAGAAGGCTTCCGCCCTGCTCAAGCAGCTGGTGGATGAGGGTGCTGTGGTAAAGGGCCTGGACGAGAAGAAAGCAACCGTCTTCTCTCTGGCTCCTATCGCCGAGTAATCTGAACAACAATCGAACCTCCCAGTCATTGGGAGGTTCTTTTGATTTTTTTAAAAAATTTTGATATTATATATATGTAAGGTGAAGGGAGGGAAGATGGTGTGTGATGAGTGTAAAGAGTTTACTGCTCATATGTCAAATGACGAGATGCTCGATCTCATATCGACTTTCTTCCGTCAAAAGCAAGAGTCAATGAACAAAGTGTTGAATGATTACTTTAAAGCACAAGCAAGGGTTGCAGAACTTGAAGCTGAAAACAAAAAACTGAAAGAGCAAATTGAGAAAGGAAAGTGATACCAAATGGCAGTTGCGAAATCTTATGAAAATATGAAACAGTGCGGCGAACCCTTTGAGCAGGATGGTAAAATGTTTGTGAAGATGTTCGGGAATTGCCCGCGGTGTGGCGGATCCGGTCATTATTCCTACAACCAGATTGACGGCACCAAATGCTATGGTTGCATGGGATCTGGTAAAAAGACCATCACCGTTCGTTGGTACACTGATGCAGAACGTGCGCGGATGGATCGGGCCGCTGAAAAGCGGGCCGAAGCTAAGGCTGTTAAAGCCGAAGCTGCTCGGATCCGTCATGCGTCCAAGAACGCTTTTGGCTTCGGCGATGCTGGCTATATCACTCTGTATAAGGGCGATCCTGGTATAATTTCCAATTACTTCAAGTCTTTCTCTATCGACGAAGCAGGTCATCGTGCTGCTTGGTTCAATATGACCTTCAAGTGGTATACTCCTTCCAAGATGGATGTTCCAGAAGATCTGCCGGAAGGCGTTGAAGCCGTGCGTCTGGACTGGGATGAAGTAAAGGATGAAACTGATCCCGAAGGCCTGGCAATGAAAGACAACGATTTTGTTACCGAATATGTCAACTCTCTGATCAGCATCCCTTCCAAAAGTGAATATCAGGGATCTGTTGGCGATTGGCTGGTTACTGAAGTCAAAATTGTAAAAAATCTGGCTTTTGAAAACCGTTATGGCACCACTCATATGCACATCATGGAAGATGAAGCTGGTAATGTCTATGTGTGGAACAGCTCTTCCAAAAGCTATGCGGAAGGCAAGGTTGTGACTCTGAAGATGAAAGTCAAGGAGCACAAGGAGTATAATGGAACCAAGCAGACGGTTGTCTGGTATTGCAAGCTGGCGTAACCCGCCAGCCTGCAAGTCACTTGAAAACTTTAAAAAATAATGATATTATATATATAGAAAGTGAGGGATGAGTTATGATGAAACTCTTTGATGCTTACCGGAAACAGAATACCGAACCGAACCATGACCAGTATTGTGATGTTGATTTCCTGCTCCGGTTCTGGCGCGAGAACAAGCAGAAGTACCTGGCTCCTTTGTTTGGGGATCAGCTGATTCTCGAAAAGGAAGTTGAGTACGAGCGTGGTAAGGACCAGCTCCGTGAGGACATGTACCAGATGATTAAGGGTCAGTATAAATTCATTGACTCTTTCATTCTGGCTATGCGGGATCATGTCATGAACCAGGAAGGTAACTACTCCGTGGTTATGGATAATATGATCGGTTGCCTGCGCAACTCTGACAACCTTGTAAACAACAACCTGTATCTGGGTTACAAGGACGTTTATGAAAACGGCCGGTATGACTATGAGGACATCAAAGCTCATACCTTTGAGTTCGAAAATGGTCGGAAGATCCAGCTTCAGGCTGGTATGAAGATCACCCGTGCTATGACCCAGCTGTGCGCCCAGATCGGTCTGGAGGAAGAGTGGGAAAAGTTCCGTATCGCTCATTCTCAGGTGTTGAACCAGAAGAAACTGAAGGGTACTCTGTGCCTTTCTATCCATCCTCTGGATTACGCTACTGCTTCCGATAATGACAATGGTTGGTCCAGCTGTATGTCTTGGCGCGAAAATGGTTGCTATCGGATGGGTACCGTTGAAATGATGAACTCTCCGATGGTGATCTGTGCCTATCTCAAGAGCAACAAACAGTATATGTCCATCCTGGACAACTGTGATTGGAACTCCAAGAAATGGCGTGCTTGGATCATTGTCACCCGTGACGTGATCCTGTGCAATCGTCACTATCCCTACCACCAGGAGCACTTCGCTGTAAAAGCGATCGAATGGGTGCGCGAACTGGTTGGTCAGGCATACGGTTGGGAGTATGAAGATATTCATACCGACTTCATGGCTTATGAGCGTGACACCGATCGCGAAGTCGAATATCGCACCAACTATATGTACAACGACATTGGTGGTGACGATGTTATCGGTTGCTTCCGTCTTGGTGCCAAGATGCGCGATCTGCCTGGTTATATCAACTTCAGTGGTCCTGCTGAGTGCATGGTATGCGGCGAAGAGATTCGTCCCGAAGTCCAGGAAGCCGATACTCTCATGTGCAACGATTGTCGTACCTTCGCGATTTGTCACGAGTGCGATTGCGAACTGGATGAGGATCAGTGCTGGACTGGCCCCGATGGTAACACCTACTGCGAAGAATGCTACAACCAGCTCTTTCATGAGTGCGACAATTGTGGCGCCGTGGAAGCTCGGGATGAAATGCGGGAAGTTACTATGCCGGTCTTTCAGGAAGCCATTGATCGCTGGCTTAAGGAAGCCAACAATGGAAAAGTTCCGGATCGGGATAATGCCATCTACCAGACTTGGCGTCATATGCACTGGAATGCAAATGCAACCAGTGGTACATTTACCGTGTGTGACCACTGTGCATACCGGCTCCATATTACGGACATTGATTTCTGCGGTGACGACATTTATGTCCCGGATCCTCACCAGCATGATGCGAAGAGTGCATATGATCTGGTGAACCCCGATGATTGGCACTGGGCGAACCATATTAACCAGATTTCTTGGGTTGATGATGAAGATCGTGAACGCGCTGAAAAGACCAAGCGGTTCTACGAGATCAACTGGGAAGTATTTCTGGAGAAATACTTCCCCAACCTTGACAATGAATAAAAAAAATGATACTATTAAAAAAAAGAGTAAAAGGAGAATCTAACTATGGCGACTGATGTAAACCCGAAAATCACAAAGCGTGACAACTACAATACCCTGTATGAACTGGTTTCTAATGCGGGGCTGGACACAGAGACCGAAACCAGGTTGCATGATTTTATTGATCATGAACTGGAACTGATGACACAGCGTGCTGAGAAATCCAAGAAATATCAGAAAGCTCATAAAGCTGCCGATGATGCAATGACCGATGCTATTATGGATGTTCTGTCCAATTCTACGGATCCGATTTGTATCTCTGATATCGTGGACAAGATCCAGGATGCGTCTGCACAGAAGGTCACTTATCGTCTGGGTAAACTGTTCAAGAGTGACAAGATTGTTAAAGATATTCGGACGATCAAGACCGATGCTGGCAACCGTCGTGTTACCTTTTATGCGGTTAAAGCGTAATTTTAAAATGAATATATGCCGGGTTCCGGTTTGGAACCCGGCTATTTGAGGTGAAAAACAATGAAGTATGCCGGATCATATCGGTAGAGAGAATATTATGATTACTTTGATGAAATTCATTTTAGCAAATTATCACAAGCACTTGACTATTATGAAGATCAACAAGGAACAAAAGATGGATGTTTAGAAGTTCTTGAAATGAAAACATAGAAATTTAATGATGAACCAGTTACTCCAGAGCTGTTCCATAAAATTATTGAAAAGTACCCACAATTAAGATTAGAATTTTATGATCTAACAGATTTAATTCATTATCGTGAACATGGATATAGATCAGATAGAATTTCATTTCATTATCCAGCAGATAGCTATAATCTTATTATTACGTTAATGAAATATAATGTTTCAGATGTGTTGCTTGATGAGCCATTTGTATTTGAAATTGAGCGTATACATAATTTTATAAAATTTTATAATGAAGATTGTAGAATTCATATCCGACCATATATAGGCAAACCAAGTTGGATGGATGTATCAGAAAGTATTATGCATCATTTTTGGGTATTGCCGCAACATATATATGTGTATGAGGAATATGTAGATTTTATTGATATTTTTGCACAAACAGAAACAAGAGAACGTAGACTAATTGAAGCATATTGTATTAAAAAAGAATATACAAATTTGCTTGGTCCTTTTGTTCAAAATAGTGCACTTGGTGATCAAGAGATGTCAGCAGCATTTGTAACTCCAGAACTTGCGGAAGCAAGAACCAAATGCAAACAAATTTGTATGACAAGAGTTCCTTCAATTTGCCATAAGTGTGATGCTTGTTTGCGGATCATGAGACAAATTGCTGAGGACTTTAAGAATGTGCGCAACGGGGAACAATCTAGACTACTTGAATATATAGAAAATAAATGATATAATAATTATAGAAAAATAGAGAAAGGTAAGGTGACATATGCCAACTTTCAATGCCAAAGATCGCAGAGCTTTCCAAAACTTGTGTCATCTGAGTGAGAGGGGAGTTCTGTCTCTCATGACCGATTTACTTCATCAGAAGTACGATCATGATAAGATTGTATCAACTCCCTCTTTTGTTTACGCATTTGGGGATATTCCGGTTGCATTAGTTGCACATGCGGATACTGTATTTAAATTGCCTCCTGCATTAGATCAGTTTTTTTATGACCAGGAGCGTGATGTTATATGGAATCCTGATGGCATGGGAGCAGATGACAGAGCAGGTATCTTTGCAATCATTCAGATTCTTCGGAGATATCGGCTTAAACCCCATGTCATTATAACTACTGGTGAAGAATCTGGTTGTATTGGTGCGGGAAAGCTGATCGCTCATATGGTTCAGTTTAAAGAACCATTGAAGTTTATGATCCAACTTGATCGTCGGAATCATAATGATGCAGTATATTATGATTGCGATAATCCCGATTTCGAAAAGTTTATAACTCCTTTTGGATTCAAAACTGAATGGGGAACTTTTACTGATATTAGTGTACTTGGTCCAGTATGGGGAGTAGCAGCAGTAAACTTTTCTATTGGTTATGAAGATGAACATCATGAAACTGAAAGACTTCATGTCGATTGGATGTATGAAACAATAGAAAAGACTGTTCGTATTCTGCGACATGTGCAGACTCATCCAGAAATGGAAGCTTTCAAGTATATTCCTGCTTACTCTACTTTCGGTGGATATGGCGGATACCGGTATGTATATAGCGATGGGCTTTGGGATTATGAGGATGAATGGGGTAACCCATATGATGCTAAAAATGTCAAACCCGGTTATGTACATTGCGATTGGTGTCATAGGGAAGTTCCAGGCACGAACGTAATTAGTGTCAAATTTGAACATGGTACTACTGCTTTGGATATGTGCTTGGATTGCCATTCAAAAGTGTCACATCAAGTTGTATGGTGTAAAGAGTGCGGCCAGGCATATTATATACCCCAGATCAATTTGAAAAATATTGATTATTTAGACTATTTATGTGAGGATTGTCGAAATGCAAAACTTAATGGAAATTCAGAAACAGTTCAACCGAGTCTTATCGTACTCCCAGGATCTGCCAGCGAAACTAAAGACGGATCAGCTATTTCAAACGTGGCAGGAAAACAAGAAGTGGTTCCTGGACAGCATCGGAACGTTAATATGTGAATATCCAACTCCTGTGGTTTTTGATCTCGACGATGAAAGCAGAAAGTCTAAACTCGACGAGTTCATTGACTGGGTGTATCGTGAATATGGCGAGGATATGTATAATTTCTTCAAAGATAACTATGATGGAATTTTGGAGAACAAACTAAAACAGCCATATGGCGAATTTCCTCGCGGAATGCGTCTGTCTAAAGTGCTAATGAAAGAATTTGGATTAGATGCGGAAGATGTGCGGCAGAAGTTATCTATGCTGATCCAGTCAAATAAAGTAACTGGTACTTTGTGTCTATCTGTTCATCCACTTGATTATCTTTCTGCAAGTGAAAATAATCATGGTTGGAGAAGCTGTCACGCTCTTGATGGTGAATATCGTGCAGGTAATCTGAGCTATATGCTTGATAAATGTACGATAATTGCATATCTTAAGAGTTCAAACGGTGACGTAGAATTGCCTCGATTCCCATCCAGTGTTCCGTGGAATGATAAAAAATGGCGCGTATATTTGCATGTTGATACTGATAATAAGGTTGTATATGCGGGACGTCAGTATCCTTTTCATACCAAGCGTGGCTTGGAATTGATTGCTGAAATGTTCCGTAAAACTTGGTTCTTTGTATCCAAGGAAAATCGTACAAAAGAATTGGAACATGCTTCACAATACTTTGATGATCCTGTAACTGAAGATTGGTATATGGAAAGATATATTCCTCATCATCAGTTCCATCATTATGGATTAAAGAGTACAACTCAGATCAATGATGAAGTAATTGATTTTACTGAAACGAAATTCATTGTTGCTGGGGACCGTTGGGGTGAAGGAGCCAAGATTGTACCTGCTAAGAATTATATTCAGAACAGTGAAGACGCTCTTAATTTTAACGATGTAATTCAGAGTCACACATATTCTCCGTGGTATTTGACCTATAGTAATGAATATGCTCGTGGTTATCTGCCTCTTGTGCCACGTGGTATTTTACGTGTAGGCGCAGCAGTACCTTGTGTTTGCTGTGGAGAACGTCTTGCTCATGATAGTGATACTATGCTATGCAGCAAATGCCATAATTGTGATGATGAGATCGAATGCGAGAGTTGCGGTCAGGTATGGCCAGCTGATGAACTTTCTTGGGTTGATGGCCGAGGATACATATGCCCAGATTGTATACAGGACATTTGATATTTTGAAAAATAAATGATATAATTTTTATAGAAAATAAGAAAGGATGGAAATCCTATGGCGAAAGGTAATGAAGCAAAGGCTGCACTGATTAAACGGTTCGCAGCAGCTGTTGGCGCAGATTATCTGGGCGAACAGGATAAAAAGTATTACTTCAATAGTAAAGAAAATGGAGAGGTTGTGCAGATTGCAGTAAGCATGACTTGCCCCAAGACTCCGGTGACATTCAATGGTCATGGTGGAGATCTGAATTTTGAGGATGATGGCGATACGCCGGCTGCTCCGCCTTCTGGTGGGAGTCCTGTCACAATTTCTGAAGATGAGCAGGCAACCCTCGAACGTCTAATGAATGAACTTGGACTTTAATTCAGATCTATAAACAATTAAGCGGTATCGTTGTAATGTTACAGAAATTATGATACCGCTTTTTCTATCGAGGTAAATATGAGAACACGAAATGGAATGAGTTTTATTATAGATCCGAGATCAGATAATTCGTGGTCTACTCTTACGTATACTTCTACTGGCGATGGGCAAGCACAGATAAAACTTGGTGCGGCAGATTCAACAGATATAATGGAGTATGTTTTGCACAAGTTTCAAGATTATCCACCTGAATTTCAGACGCTGATCCTCTCATATAGTATTCGGTTTTTGACTGACAATGGATATACCATTAGAAAGGCAGGATGCTAATGCGCGTTTATTATGATGATCATACATATATTGATTTTGCTGATGTAACTCATTGGGAAAGTATTAGTGGAGATTGGGTCGAACTTGCAAATGATGATGGAGAAATCAAAGCAGTATTGAACTGGGCTAAAGTTTGGTTAATGCGGCCTTTAACAGATGAAGAAGCTAAGTTAAAGAGATTCTAAGGAGGTATTCATATGACCCAGGTGAAGTTTGGTGATTATAATATGAGTCGTCATAATATATGGTATCATCGTGCCTGGATCGACGATTATCTTTTTAAAATTTGTGTTAGTTTAGAAAAGGATCCGCTATGGCGAGGCCGGTTTATTGTGCGGCGAATACGTTCTGAATTAGAAACATTTACCGATGGTAGTGGTGCCATCTTGCATGTTTTAGTTCGATTTTATGATAAGAAAACTCATAAACGTAAAGACATATGGGGCGATGTACTTGATATCCAGAGCAATATGTTTCTATGGATGAATGAGTTTATAACTAATGATGTTCAAGTATGGCAGAACGAAAAGCCATATGATGATCCTACTGATTGGCGAAAGCGCAAGTAACTTGAAAACTTTAAAAATTTTTGATATTATATATATGTAAGCTGAAGGAACGGAAAAAGCCTTTGGGTGGCACGCTGGATGCCGCCCCTCTTATGCCGGTATAGCTCAGTTGGCAGAGCGCATCCTTGGTAAGGATGAGGTCCCGGGTCCGAATCCCGGTACCGGCTCCATATGGGGCTGATTTGGTTTCGACGGGTCATGATGAGTATCAAGAACGCGGGTAGGCGGTGCGCCTTAAGCAGCAAAGAAAAAGAATTGACAATTATTTTGAAGATCGTCTCGCTGCCTGATAAGGCTGAGACTCCTAAACAGTGTCCTGCCAAGAGGTAAACACTTGCGGATCAGAGAATCCTTGGCGCGCGGTTTCTCGCTAACCTAAAAGGCGAGTGGTGGAGATATCCGGTTTATCCTTTGTGTGCGCCATCACCTAAATCTGGCTATCGCGTAAGTATTTCTTGATATGTGTTGTGGTTCGGACACGGGTTCAATTCCCGTCAGCTCCACCATATCGGGCACTAACTCAGTGGTAAGAGTGGCTGTCTTATAAACAGCTGGTCCCTGGTTCGAATCCAGGGTGCCCGACCAATAATGTCAAAAGGAGGTTTTCAAATGACAAATCAAGAGAGGATCCAAAAAATCTATATGTTTGTCAATGCCATTAAAGATGCTCGGCATGCCGATGCAATCTTTATGCGGGATGCGACTAAAGAGAAAGATGGTACTGAAGATTACTCTCGTGCGGCCAAATATTTTAATGAATTATTTGGTGAGGGTGCAGATTTTATGGATATTTGTATCTGGGATATGAACTCCGTAATCGCGCTAAGCTAAGAGTCATTTGAAAACTTTAAAAATTTTTGATATTATATATAAGGAAGATGAGGGAAGGGCAAAAGCCCTAAAGAAAATCTCTCTGGTTTCCAAATATGACACATGGGGCAACGCTCTGAAAGCTGAGGCTAGTAAGCCGAGTACGTAAATCGCGATAAATCGTACAAAGGTTAGTAAGAACACGGGGCTGGCGTTAACTGGCACGATCGCCAAACGCTAACCATATGATCTTTATGCGCTCGTGGCTCAGTTGGTAGAGCAGCTGACTCTTAATCAGCGGGTCCAGGGTTCGAGTCCCTGCGGGCGCACTTCGACAGGAACGTAGTGTAGGGGTTCGAATCCCCATGCAGTGGGTGGAAGCCGTTGGATGGTTACCAACGCTCGCTGCACGGATATAGGCGATACCGCGTTTGGCAAGATCACCGCTTGCACTGTTCATTTTATCCGGGGTTAGCTCAGCTGGGAGAGCGCCTGCCTTACAAGCAGGAAGTCGGCGGTTCGAGCCCGTCACCCCGGACCAGGCCAATGTAGCTACCGAATAGGAGAAATCGAATTAGAAAAGGCTTCGGAGACGTTCAGTAGGTTGAGCTCCAGAAATCAAACCTGCATGGAGAAGGATAACCGTTGCTACGCGGGAAAACCCTCCAGACCACTTGGGACTGTAGGCTTAAAAGCAGCCATCAGCTAAGGAGTGGGGATGCCCCAGCGGCGAAAAAGCCATCATAGGCTACGCAAACTAGTCGTCCTATGTACGGTGCCTTATGGATAATGGCGGCTTCCTTTGGCGTAATAGCACACCCAAGTTACAATATGGGGTCATAGCTCAGCCTGGCTAGAGCACCTGCCTTGCAAGCAGGGGGTCGTGGGTTCGAATCCCACTGGCTCCACCACACCTGGCAAGGTGACACATATGCGGCGTTGGTAATGAGACCCGTAGCAAGAGGCCGAGTAGTATCCGCAACTCTTCCGCCGCACCTTTTTATGGGCAATGATTGATGCATCAGGGGAGCATCCGAGTTATCAGCCGTAGCCAAAGAGCGGTACTGCGTTAGCGTGGTCGACCTAAAGCCACATCCGAAAGGCACGTTTTTGAAAACGGGAACGGATTGGGGTTCAAATCCCCCATTGTCCACCATATGCTCGTGTAGCCAAGTGGTATGGCAACAGACTTTTAATCTGTGCATCGCGAGTTCGATTCTCGCCACGGGCACTAGTAAATAAGAAAGAATGTGATGGTATATGAGACGAAAACGATAATCGTCAATATAGGTTCCAACCCTCGTCGGCCGGGGATGGGTCTGCAAAACCCTTGTTAGTGGGTTCGACTCCCACTGGAACCTCTCATATCGGGATGTAGCTCAGTTTGGTAGACCGCTTGGTTAGGGACCAAGAAGCCGCAGGTTCGAATCCTGTCATCCCGACTTTGTATTAGGGCTTATGCCCGCCCAGGAAGGTGCCTGCACCATCTTGGGTTCCCTTATAGGTGCCTGGTGTAATGGTAGCATGTCGGTCTCCAAAACCGTTGGTCAAGGTTCGAGTCCTTGGGTGCCTGTTCGCGCGTGCGGTAATGGTATAGAAATTCTCCCAGCAAATTTCACAATAGGTCCGGGGCAAGCCTGAAATGCCGAGCAATACTGGACCCGCGCAGGGCTTTATTTAGTCAAGAGGAGTAATGTAATGAATATAGTAAATGCGGGTAGCAGATACCAAGTATATGGAGAAGATGTAAAAACCTTTCGGAATCTTCCGGTTGGGTCATATAATGTTGAGTTTAATAAGATGACCGGTTTTTATCTACTGCTCGGCATGATCTTACTGTAACCGAAGATAAGATATATGGATCCAGTTCCGCCAAAGTTGATAAGGTTATGAAATCTTATCATCTTATGGATCGAAATTTCGGAGTCCTTCTTTCTGGTCAAAAGGGTATTGGTAAGAGTCTATTTGTGCGGCTAGTAGCCGATCGTGCGATCCAGGATAATCTTCCTGTGATTGTTGTGAGTGCGGCTATTGCTGGTCTTGCAGACTTTATTTCCTCTATTGATCAAGATTGTGTAGTCATTTTTGATGAGTTTGAAAAGACTTTTGCGAAGCAAGAGGATTGGAATCCACAGGATGAATTACTTTCACTATTTGATGGCATTGATGGTGGACATAAACTTTTCATTGTGACTTGCAATAAATTGGAAGATATTAGCCAGTATATGTTGAACAGACCTGGCCGCTTCCATTATCATTTTGCCATGTGTGCTCCTGCACAAGATGAAGTGCGTGAGTATATGATGGATAAAGTACTACCAGAGTACCAAGAAGCAATCGACGATGTAGTGAATCTATCTGGTGTGATAGATATGCCATATGACTTTTTACGTGCGATTTGCTTCGAACTGAACCAGGGATATAGCCTGAAAGAAGCTATGTCTGATCTGAATATCACCCGTGTCAACCGTATGAAATTTGACATTAAACTCTACCTCAGCAACGGGCTTTGTTTTGAAGCGTGGAGTGAACGTGTCAACTTGGGAGATCATGAGTCCCATTACTTGCGGGTTCGTCGGTATAAGGAAAAGGAAGGAAAAGATGATTTCCCTACCGAGTTCACCACATATTTCATTCCTGCGTTGGCACATATGGTGGGTGATGAGTATATCATCAATGAGAAGATTAGCTTCCCTCATTGGGATGCTGATGACTTCTATGATTTGAGTGATGAACGTGCCAAAGAAATGGCTCAGATCATGAATGAATGTAAGATCGACAGAATGGTACTAAAGAAGGTTCCCGACTATGGACCTGCGAGGTATCTTGTATGACGATATACACAAGCTACTTCTATCAGGTTAGGTTTTTTCCACCTAACCTGATTCCTATATCTACGGCAGTTTGGGATCCTAAGTGGTTCCACAATAACCAAGGTCAAGATTATCAATTCAAAGATAAGCGAGGCGTTATCAATGGTATTCGAGCACCTATATTTGCACCTGGCCCGGATCTCGGTGGCTATTGCGGTCCATCTTGTGGAATGGAGCCGGAGAGTTGTCAATTCTTATTACGATATGCAGTTCAACTTAGCCAGCTCAACTTCGAAGAAGTCAAAGCAAGATTTGAATAGCTTAGAACACGAATATTGGAGAATGAACCGAGCCTTGGAGATGTAAACTTTGCTTTGATCGTGCATGAGGCTCCTACCAATAAATGTAGCGAGCGCGTGCCGATCCAGCAATGGTTTGCTGCTCATGGTATGCAAGTACAAGAGTGGTCAAAACCCTCAATTTGAAAAATATAAAAAATTATGATATTATATATATGTAAGGTTGAGGGAGGGAAAAAGAAATGGCTGATATTGTAAGAACGCTGCCTGTGGTAAAGATCTGGAAGATTGCAGAAAAGGTTGCCAAGAAACTTAATGTGGATCCGAGCGACATATATAATCTGTATGATGAACGCTTTGATTGCGATGGCAATCTGATGCGGGATTTCATTCCAGATGATGAGTGGGATCTCACCAATGATTATGATATGGAAATTGAAGAGTGCTTTAGGTGCATCATGAAGGTTGCAAACATCAGCTGGGGCGATGAGTTCATTGCTGAGTTTGATTGATCTCAAATCCAACCATTATGAAAGTCACTTGAAAAATTTAAAAAAATTTGATATTATATATATGTAAGGTAAGGGAAGGAAAACCCTTCAAAGAAAACCCTGCCCCGTGGAGTGCAGAGGGCACGAGACATGATATCGACTCAACTCAAACTACGGTGATGAGTATAAAAAATAGTTTAAACCGATTCGGGGCGTAAGCCCCATATGGCGACATCGGCTAAAGGTCAGGCCGACTGCCTCTCAAGCAGTAAATCGTAGGTTCGAATCCTCGTGTCGTCACCAACTTTTGGACAATGATGTAGGAGACTGCGTTATTGCACCAAACTAATCTCTCACGTGGGTGATGCAAGTGCTTGCGCTTGTAGTGCGATCAAACGAAGAGGACCGCTAGGATTTCGTTGATGCGGGATATAAATGATATGAACGTGTTGGAGATTGCTCGCTGTGATCCTCACCAGGTTGCGTGAATACCAAAAAGAAAGTCTCACAGCTCCGTGGCTCCTTGGCATGAGCAGTCGGATGGTTTGACAGAAGGGTCAACCTAAGGACTAATAAAAGGCTTATTGCGCGCAAGGGTTGTAAGTTATCCTCCTTTCGAGGGAAAACTTTCTTTCATATCGCGGGATGTTGCAGTGGTAGCAGATCAGCCTCATAAGCTGAGAGTCGTGGGTTCGAGTCCCACTCCCGCCACGAGTCAGCTTGGCGGCGTCGACGTTAAAGAAACCGCTACCTTTGTCCAAGGTCATAACGGATCGTCGTGAGGAAAAGACACTTATGAGAGTGGTTCAAGTCCACTGAACAGAAGCAAGAAAAGGGAGCGCTCATAAGAAGTCCTGCTCTGATCAAGATACTCACGCCAGCGCCGACCGATCGGCGGTGCTGATCTGCGCAGATACAGACCTGCGCCGTAAGGCAAGTATGTTTTAGACCTGAAATTAAAGGTGTCGCGAAGGCCGCCCGCAAGTTCGCAATAGGCGGTGATTAGTAACCGAACCCCGTAGGCGGGAAGTGGAGTTCCCGGCCGGTGGCGATCCACTGGATAAGATGGTTCGACTCCATATGCGGCATACCGATATGAAGTTCGGAGTAGGTCACTTTTGGAGATATTTAGAAATGCTGAATAAGCTATCTGAAAATTCTCCATCTTATGCCCTGTTAGACAATCGGTTAAGTCGACAGCCCTTCAAGCTGTAGGGCCGGGTTCAACCCCCGGACAGGGTACCAGCCTGTACTCATCGGGCAACGAAACTAAATGAGTAACCGTTAACATGGATTTTGCGGTTCAACTACCACCGGCCCTTCGGGGATATGTGGCTTAGTGGAAAACGGTATACAAAGAAGCAAAGTAAACCGCATTTTGGCCCCTTAGCTCAGTTGGCAGAGCAGCTGGCTGTTAACCAGCGTGTCGAAGGTTCGAGTCCTTCAGGGGCCGCTTCAATCCCATAAAGCCTGAATTGACAGGATATGACGTGCCGGTTGAGGTCCGGCGGATCCGTGAAGCTAACGGATCGTCTCGTGAGCGACGAACGCTGGGATGAGGGTAGGTGCATACCAACATAGTTTAGTACAAGCACCTTGTTTTATGGCCCTGTGGTGCAGTGGTTAACGCGTCGGCTTGTCACGCCGAAGAACGTGGGTTCAATTCCCACCAGGGTCGCCATTTATATGCGTCGGTGTGTCCAGTGGCGAAGGCAGCGGACTGTAAATCCGTTACAAAGAAACATCGGTGGTTCGACTCCACCCCGGCGCACCATATGCCAGAGTCGCCAAGTTGGTTAAGGCAGTAGACTGAAAATCTACTATACAGTGGTTCAACTCCACTCTCTGGCACCAAAAGATGAAAGGACGAATGAAAATGACAATCGCTGAACTCCATCAGAAACACAAAGATTTCCTATTTGATCACACCCCTACTGATCGGATCGTCGAAGACAGAGGGATTGATCGGTATGGCGGCACATATAGTGAGTTTGTTACGAGTGCTGGCGGCGATGTAACAGTATATCGCGTATATGGTGAGAATCCTGCCGAGTTTAAATGCGTCATTAAATAACCCACTCGACAAAGGAAGTTGGCTACAGCTCTCCACAAGGGTGGCGTCCATTAGATACTACTTATCAACCAGATAAGCTGAAATGATAGGCGATCTGGATTACACACTACTACTTGAGATAAGCAAGTCTATTGCGCGTGAGTGCGAATAATAGTGTGAATTGTAGCCGTGCTCCCTGTGGTGCGTACCGTTGTACTTGGACACAGGGGAAGCTTCCGGGATGTAGCACAGTTGGTTAGTGCAGCGCTCTGATAAGGCGAAGATCAGTGGTTCGAATCCACTCATCCCGACCAATCGCTGACTACTTGCGATTACCGTAACCAACCGGCAAAAGTAGTGGATTGTGTATAAAGTGCACGATCTGCCGCAAGGCTGTCCAGCGTGACTAAAAACCGCCGTTTGGGCTGGCTGAAAGGCCCGGGTCCACCCCTACGCAGCGCAACCCGCTGGGACTTCCAAAAGAATAGATCCCAGCACGCTTGCCGTAGATCTGAGGGGAAGTTCCCCTCTATGCGCCATTGGTGTAATGGCAGCATCACTGCCCTCCAAGCAGCAGGTGACAGTTCAAATCTGTTATGGCGCTCCAGCCGAAAGGCAATTTTATACCGGTATAAGATAAAATGTTCATAAAGGAGATTAGGAAATTATGAAGTATTTATCTGAAGTAACCAACAAGGCATATGACACGGTTGATGAACTTAATGCCGCAGAAGAAAAGGCGTTGAGTGTGCGCAAGGCTCGTAAAGCTGCTGAAGCAGAGAAAAAGGCTAAGCGTGAAGAGCGTGCTAAGGAAGTTGAAACTGCAATCAAGGATGCTCTTGATGCACAGAAAGTTGCAAATGAAAAATTGCAAGCCTTCTGTAAAGACTATGGAACCTTCCATACTTCTCTCAAGGACGCGGATGTAATTCTTGGATTGAATGATCCGTTCCGCAACTTCTTCAAGACTTTTTGGGGATTTTAATTCATCAGGCGGTCCAGCTAACCGCCTCTTGCCTTCTTCGTTCAATGGTAGGACAATGCTTTCGTAAAGCATGAACATTGGTTCGATTCCAATAGAAGGCTCCAGCCGAGACACGTCAGCAATTTTTCTTTAAAGATACGAAGTTTGGATTTGTAAGAAGGCACTGGGTCGGCTCCAGGAAGATAAGCGTGTCTAGTTCTTGCGCTCGTGGCTGAGTGGTCGAAAGCGGCGCCCTGCTAAGGCGTTGGTCCCATCTGGGGCCCGAAGGTTCGAATCCTTCCGAGCGCGCTTAGCGGATTTCAATAGTGTACTCCGGTATTAGATTCCGGCAAACCATATAAGGATAATGGAATCCGCTTTATGGACGTGTGGCCGAGTGGACTATGGCGGCGGTCTAGAAAACCGTTGGGCCTTCAAGCCCCGTAGGTTCGAATCCTACCGCGTCCGCCAGTTGATTTGAAAATCTTAAAAATATATTATATAATATATTTGTAAGATAAAGAAATGCCCACGTGATGGAATTGGTAGACGTAGCGGACTTAAAATCCGCTGTCCGAAAGGACGTGCCGGTTCGAGTCCGGCCGTGGGCACCAACTTGCCCTTGTGGTGGAATTGGCAGACGCGTCCGACTCAAAATCGGATCCGAAAGGGTGTGGGTTCGAATCCCACCTTGGGCACTTCGGGTAGTGAGCAACCCGTTTCCGACATACCTCCTTTCATGATGGATTCCTCCTAATCCCTATATATCGCTCACTACCCCTTTTATGCCTGATTAGCCCAACGGAAGAGGCAACTGGCTTAGAACCAGTCAAGTGTGGGTTCGAATCCCATGTCAGGTACCAGACGGGCGGGAAGCTCAAAGATTCGTGTGCGGCCGGAACGGTCATGAGAGTAAAAGCCAGCGCAAAATCCCGTAGGCAACCCGTCACCATATGCCCGCCTAGCTTAACGGAAAGAGTAATCGGCTACGAACCGATCGATCAGGGTTCGATTCCCTGGGTGGGTACTCGCCTACGCAAGAGCACTGACTGCATTATGCAGGAGCCCGTAGGTAATTTCATAGGGGTCTAACGACCCCACCTTATGCGGGATTGCTGGAACTGGTAGACAGGCATGACTAAGGATCATGTGCCTTATGGTGTGAGGGTTCGAGTCCCTCATCCCGCACCAAAGACTCACACAGCAAATACCGTAAGGTAATAACAGCATTTGAGTGATTAATCAAAAGTAGCTATTAAAAGGAGTCTTGATTATTATGAATTCAGCAGATATGTCTCGCGTGTTCGAATGTGCGCGAAAGCATTATTCCGCCAAGAAATTAGAACACGCAATGATGGTGACAAAATATGTTGAAGATGATCCTCGATTTGTTTTGATGCCAATAGAAGAGCAGAACATGGTTCGGGCTGTTGCTATTGCTCATGATGTAATCGAGGATACAAAATGCAGCTGGAGTGAACTTCAGAACTGCATTGAGGATGAAGATACACGGCGTAAGTTCTATATCGCAGTTGATCTTCTTACTCATAAACATGAGGATTCATATGGTGAGTATATTGACACAATTGTAAGGTCTAAAAACCTTTATGCGATTATGGTTAAGCAGGCTGATATGAAAGATCATATTATGCGGAAAGGCACTCTCACAAAGAAACTTCAGGAGAAATATTTGCCAGTGATTCCGAGATTGATTAATGCATAAGCCGGCATAGCTCAGCGGATAGAGCACCGGTCTTCTAAACCGGTAACCAGGGTTCGATTCCCTGTGCCGGTACTTATAAGGCAGTTACAGCAAAATCTTTATTGTAGTCTAAAGGTAAGACATTAGCATGCAAAGCTGACATTTTGGGTTCGATTCCCAACAATTGAGAAACTGCCTAGATATGTGGTGTGTCGTCCAACGGTAGGACAGTAGATTGTGGCTCTACGAATGCAGGTTCGACTCCTGTCATACCTCCCATGCGGCTATGATGTAGTGGTAACATACGACCTTGCCAAGGTTGGTTCACGGGTTCGAATCCCGTTAGCCGCTCCATTTCAAAGACGGGTCAGCAATAGTTCTTTTGCATAGGGAGCACGTACTGTTGGTTCGAATCCAGCTTTCCCCACATGGGGAAATGGTGTAATGGCAACACGCGTTTATAGTCCGTCTTGTTTTTGCCTGTGTAGCTCAGTGGTAGAGCAATGGACTCATACCCCATAGGTCGGTGGTCCGATCCCACCCGCAGGCACCATATCCCAGATCCATAAACTAATTGGATCTGGTATTTTTTTTATTTCTGGAGGTTTATATGAAACGTACAAGAATAGATTCACGTGAATTTGATAGATTAAAAGATATTACTGATCCAATAATTGAGTAGGGAGAAAAAGATCATACTGAATATATTTTAAATTCAAAATCTCCTGATGCTGGATCATCTGAGTCTTTTGTGCGAAAAACTTTAGAAGATATATTAGATGCTATTAAAGAATGGTTTAAATCTGAATATAATTTTACTGATAAAGATTTATCTAATTTCCCAGAATTAGATAAATTAATTTATCATAAAGATGGATGGACTTTAAATAGTTCTATTTTTGGGCATTATGCAGCTTATAATAAATATAGAAATAAAGCTAATCTAATCAATTCTATTAATCATATTATTGAGTTAGAATCACGACGTTTAAGAAATACTGTATTTGATACATTAAATGAGCGCACAGGTTTGTTCGAATATGTTAAAATTACTGGTGAACCAGATTGTGATAAGGATACAGGAATTTGTAGATCGCATTATGGAATTTTTAAAGTTGGGATTGATGAGTATGAGTTGCCACCATTTCATTGGCGATGCTATTGTTGGGCGGTTTATTCAGATAATCCGAATATGTAATCTGGTCCGCCCGCAGAGGGTCGACACGCGGGAGACAAAACTTGAAAGTAGAATTTTTAATTGCGGCAGGGATCATTTATATCGATCCCTGCTTTTCCCGAAATTGGGTAATATATGATAATTTACCTATTAAAAGTTGTATTATATATAGATTGACGAAGTCTAAATTTTTTGATATTATAATATAAAGAGGTGAAGTAAATTGGCAGTTGCTGTAGGCGAATAGATTTTATCATCTGATATTAGAAGCTGGTACAGAACTTTTAATGATTTGTCCTCCAGATATTCTAATGGTTTAGCTAGTTTAGGCAATGGACCAAATGCTGGAGATCGTGCTGATGCTTCACATATAAATAATTTAAAAACTAAAATTGATTAGTTTAGATCAGATAAATTTTTAGGTACATAGCAAAGCTGGTGGCCTGTAATGACGGCTGTCAGAGTTGGTGACTATATTCGTGTTGATTAGACAACATAGATTAGAACAGTAGTTACCAATGCACCAAGAGTAAAATGTAAAAACGAGGCTACTAATAATAAAGGCGTTAGAGCTAATACAAATAAAAACAATCAAAATAATAGTCATGGTTCTTATTGGGATGGAAAATGTTATGTTGGTGGTGCAAATACTGGAAAAAGCTATGGACAAAAATCTAATGGTGCAGATAATAATGCTTTAAATAGTAATATCGTTAATACTAATGGATATAAATCTAATGGCAACAAAGGTAATGGATAGAATTAGCATGGTACTTGTGGGCAAGGAAGAAATTCATATTAGTCTAATAGTAATGGTACTTGTTATAATACTTTAAGATGGCATGTTACTTATGGCAATGGTGCTAATAGTAATGGTAATAAAAGTAATGCTGATAAATGGAATGGCACTTGTTGGAATGGCAATAAGGGCAATGGTTATAACAGTAATGCTGCTAATAGTAATGGAACAAGATCTAATGGTGGTTGGTCTAATGGCGCTAATAGTAATGGTAATCGTGGTAATGGTGCTAATGGCAACGGCTCCCACAGTAATGGCTCTAACAGCAATGGTTCTAACAGTAATGGTAATAAATGGAATAGTTCAAGATCCAATGGACGTTGGAGCAATGGCGGTTGGAGTAATGGTAATCGTGGTAATGGTACCAGAAGTAACGGCGGTTGGAGCAATGGCGCAAATTCCAATGGTAATAGAGGCAACGGCGCAAATGGCAATGGCTCTCATAGCAATGGAAATAGATCTAACGGTACCTGGACCAATGGACAGCATGTAAATGGTAACAATTGGAATACTAAATGGAGCAACGGTGCCAACAGTAATGGCACTAAAGGGAATGGTGGAAATAGTAATGAACCAAATGCTCATGGTATAAATACTGCAGGTTCTAGAAGTAATGGTACTTGTAGTCATGGAACCAATACTTATATGTTAAAAACAAATGAAGCAAATGTTAATGGACAGAATAGTGAGGGTAATAAATCTAATGGGGCAAAAAGCAATGGTACACGTGGAAATGGAGTAAATGCTAATAGTTTAAATGCCAATGGTTATAGTTGTGGTCAACAATTTCATTAGGATAATGGTAGAACTTGTAGTCATGGAAGAAAAAGTAATGGAACAATGTCTTATGGGACAAATGGTAATGGTGCTAATGGTCGTGGTTCTAATCCAAATTATGGTATGGCTAATGGAGCAAATACGAATGGTACTAGAGGTAATGGAACTAACAACAATGGAACTATGGCTAATGGTGATAATAGTAATGGTTGTATGAATGTTGCTAAAACAAATGGTTTAAAATCTAATGAAGCAAATCAACATCAATATCATAGTAATACAACCACAATTGATATCACAAATGCTCATTATCCTAAAACAAATTAATTTGGGAGGATATTTATTATATGGTTTATAATAAGAATTTTAACACAGCAATTTTTTACACCTGTGGTACTTGTAATTTATAGTGCCGTTATTGTAATATATATAAAAACCCTATTTTAAAAGAAATTGATGACGCATTAGAAGAATCATTTAAAGGTGATTATTACTTTAATCGTGTGCGCGAATATTTCCCTAAGAAATATATGTTAACCAATTTTGAAACCTGGGGTGGCGAACCATTTATTCATATGGACCGATTACATTATACATTACGTAAATTAATTGAATATTATCCATATTTAAAAAACGGTTATTCATCTACTAATTTTTCTTATCCTCAATGGTGTGATCAATTTTTTGGATTAATGGATATATTTGGCGAATATCCTGATCGTGATTTTAGCTATTGTTTGCAATTATCTGTAGATGGGCCATTAAATTTAAATGATGCTGGTCGAGGAAATGGTACAACAGAAAAATGTATTAATAATTTTGATAAATTAATTGATTTATTAAAACAAAATCGTTTACCCGCGAATATTAATTTAACTGTTACTTTAAAAGGCACATTAGATTTAAATACAATGAAAACATTACAAACGGAAGATGATATTATTGCATATTATAAATTTTATGAAAATACATTTATTGATAAAATTAAAAAACTAAATCTTCCGAATGTATTTATAATATATGGTATCCCCAATACCGCAGTCCCTTCTCCTGTCACTGTTGAAGATGGTAAATTTTTTGCAGGACTTGTCAAAAAATGTCGTCATATTGAAGAAAGACAGAGAGATGGAGAACATATTTTTGATTATTATGAATGTATTACTCCATTTAATGGTGATATCATACAAGATAATTTAACATATAAATATGGATATCATACTTGTGGGACTGGCAATGTAAGTATTGGTTTTCTACCTAATAATATGGTTTCTACTTGTCATGAAGGTTTTGTCCAAATTGCAGAAGAATATTCTAAATTAGCTGCAGATGATACTACAAGAGCAGACAAAGGTACAATTAATTTTGATAAATTTGCTAGTTCTGCGACAAGATCAATGTGTGTTAATGATGATCAGTATGAACATAACCATTATTATATTATGGAATTATATAATACAAACAATGCTTCTGCACGTTTGGCAACTCATACTGCGGCAATAATTGCTCTTGCTTTAGCTGGACAAGTAGATTAGATATATATTGATGAAGAAAATGCTTTAAAAGCAGCAATATTTATTTAGTCTCATACCGCGTATTGTATTAAAGACAATTATAATATTACTGGATCATATGGATTAGTACCATTAGGAGAATTTAAATTATTATTAAATGGTGCTATGCAATATATACAAAATGATGCTGAATTACATGCTTTTAATAAATTCATTTATCAAGGAGATTGCTTATGTTAAACGAAGAACGTATAACTTATCAACAAGAACAAAATCAGTTATTAAAAACTGTATTAGATTTACGGTTTTTTAATCCATGGAAAGAAACTGATATGAATCAATATTCATTACGCAATGATGCGAATTTAGAAATTTATATTACTGCAGCATGTAACCAAAATTGTTCATATTGCTATTTGGTAAAATATGAAGAATTATATCCAAAAGAATTTCAAGATCCAGAACTTATTTTACATAATTTAAGACTTTTATATGATTATATTTTAGAAAATAATTATCATATTCCTAAAATTGAATTTTTTACTGGAGAAATTTGGCATAGTCAATTTGGTTGGGATGTATTAGAAATTACACTCGAATATTTAAATAAAGGTTTACAAGCTGATTGGTTCATGATTGCATCTAATTGTTCTTTCGTAAGAAATAATAAAGCATGTGCAAGAATTCAACATTATATTGATGCTTTTAAACAAACTGGTCATAATTTGACATTTAGTGTATCAGTAGATGGCAAAATTTTAGAAGAAAAAACACGGCCATTAAATAATGGATATGTTAGAACTGATGAAGATTGGGATAAAATATTTTCATTTGCTAAACATAATAATTTTTGTTTTCATCCGATGGTTTCTGCAGCGAGTGCGCCATATTGGATTGAAAATTTTCAATGGTGGATTCAACAGTTAGATGAATATGGTTTTGATTTATCTGCTTTAATGATGCTAGAAGTTCGTAATGATGATTGGACAGATGAAGCCATTCAAGCATATTTGGAATATTTAAATTATGAAATTGATTATTATCTATTGAATTATTGTAATAATGATATTAGAAAATTTGCTAATCATTTATTCAATATTCGAGAAGGTATGAATGATAATGATAATAGTATTTCTGGATATATAAATTATGCTTTTGCACAAGCAGATACGTTCATGGGGTGTACAGTCGCAACAGATTTAACTGTACGTTTAGGAGATTTAGCGATTTGTCCTTGCCATCGTACAGCTTATAATAAATTATTATATGGCAAATTTGTTGTTGAAAATGATAAAATCATTGATATAGAAGCTTTTAACCCACAAATGGCCATTAAAGTTTTAATGAGTAATGTTCGTAATGCTAATTATGGATGTGATACTTGTTGGGCTAATCAATATTGCTTACAAGGATGTTTTGGCGCTCAAAAAGAAGCTTTAAATGATCCATTCTTTCCTATTGAAAGTGTTTGTAAAATGTTTAAAGCTAAATTAAAATTTTTAATTCAAAAATATACTGATATGGGTGTTATTGCATATTTACACACAATTACAGAATATGAGTTAGAATATCCATTAGTTAAACAATTTTTAGATTTTGTTGAAAATATGTATGCAACTGAATTATATAATATGCAAAAACATAGAAAGGATAGACAGGAAGATGGCATGGGAGAACGCTGCCCTGATGTTTCCACTAGGGCATACAAACGTCAATGAAGATCTAATGATTGAAGATCTTATTAATAATAATGTTCGTCAAGTTAGAGTTATGCGTGCTCGTATGGCTCGTGATATGGTTATTGAAGAAGAAAATACCATTTGGAGTTCTGATGGCTTTATTGAAAGAGAAAAACCATATTCATTATTAATGTCAGGTTTACCAAATGACTAGAGTTGTTTAAATGTTTTTGGACGAAAGATGGTTTTAGATTATATGCGTAATAATGGCATTATGACTATGGACAATTTTGACAATAATTAAAAAAAATGATATAATATAAACAGTGAAGAGATTCACTGTATAGCCCGCTAGCATAATGGTAGTGCACCGGTCTCTAAAACCGTTATATCCCTCTGAAGGAGGTAATCTGGGTTCGAATCCCAGGCGGGCCGCCATATTTTTAAAGAAGGTAAAAAGCATGAAAAAGAATTATATTACTCCCAAAGCAGAAAAGTTAGTATTTGATTATACTGAAAATATAACTGCTTCTGGTGGCTCTCATATGGGCCATGGCGACATGGGTATTGGCGTTGGTGGCGGTGGTGGTTGCGATCACAACCCAGGTCATGGAAATCCACATAAACCGCATCCGGTATTTCCAGATGGAAAACCATGATATTTGAAAAACTTAAAAAAATATAATATAATATATATGAAAGATGAGAAAAGGCACCGACAGCTATGAATTGGATATTAAAAAGAATCGTGCCTTGTTTATCCGGGTGTAGCGCAGTTTGGTAGCGCGCCTGATTTGGGATCAGGAGGTCGTGGGTTCGAATCCCGCCACCCGGACCAGTGTTGGTTATCATAATATTTTTCGACACGCGCAGCAAATTAAGAGTAATCTTACTATCACGGGTTCGAGTCCCGCCACATGCACCATGTTAACAGCATATGTAGCTCAGTAGGTAGAGCATAAGAAATTACGTGTCGAGTTTTTATTGGCGATTGGTGTAATTGGCAACGTATCGGACTCTGACTCCGAGGTTCCTGGTTCGAGTCCAGGATCGCCAGCCAGATATATAGGCCTTTAGCGTAACGGTAGCGCAACGGACTTTGACTCCGTATGTGATGGTCCGACTCCATCAAGGCCTGCCAATTAAGACCCTGTCAGCAAAATTATTAAAACCGAACTGTAAATTTGGAAAAGAAAGGGGTCTTGTTTTATGAGACAAATTATTATTGCTCGTAAAGACCTTAATATGAGCCCAGGTAAACTTGCGGCTCAGGTTGCGCACGCATCTATCGCGTTCATATCTCGCGCAATTCGCGGCAACGCGCAAAAAATGGCTATGAGTAATGACTATTATATTGGACTCACAATCCAAAAAGATGTCTATGAAGATTGGTTCAATGGTGTATTTACCAAAACCGTTTGCGAAGCTAAAAACTTAAAACAGCTACTTAAAGTCAAAACAATAGCTGAAGAGCTTGGACTACAAGAAGGTAAAGATTTTTTCCTCATATGGGATGCGTGTCTTACTGAACTGAAGCCAGAACTGGTCGATGATGATGGCACTGGCCGCACTCTTACTTGCATAGGTTTCCGTCCTCTTGATGACGAAACCGCATGGAAAATCTCAAAAAAATATCAGTTATACAAATAATAGACTTTATGTAGATAAAGTCTATTTTAATTTTAGAAAGGAGATCTACACTTATGAAAAGATTTTTCGCATTTCTCACAGCACTTATGTTATGTTTCACTTTTGCGCCTATGGGTTTAGCAGAAGGTTCTGCGACAAGTCCAGAATATGACCCAAATATTACAATCTCTTTGCCAGATCCTGGCTGGGCAGTATCAATCAGTTGCGCACAGGCCAATCAGACTTTGGCTGTTGGCACCACAATAACTCTTACTGCCAATATCTCTACAGAACACCCAGAATATTATGACTTGTCAAGTTATAGTGTGTCTTATAACTGGCAGGCTAAAAAGGGTGGCGGCGATTGGGAATCCGTTGGCAGCGGAGAAACTTACAGTTTTGACCTCAATGCAGACAACGTAGATTGGACATTTAGAGTTATCGTAACAATCAGCGACTAATTATGGGGTAATATATTATGAAAAGATTTTTAGCAATATTGTTAGCAATAGCACTTGCAATGATGCCATTTGCTGGTATTGCTGAGACAGTTGTAGAAAGTAATGAATATACTCCAGAAATAACAATAGATAGTGGCGAGGTATACGTACCAGGTATTTCATCTGTGAATCTGAACAAAGTAGCCGTTTCTAAAACGGCTACTAATTTGGATGAAAATTATGAATCAGACATAATGTTGAAAATACCTACTACTAGTGTTGATGTATATGATATCGTATTTGTAGTAGATGCCTCCTTATCTATTGATAATGCGGCAGATAGATTACTACAACAATATATGTCTGCAGCAGATGCCAGAGATGACATCAATGTCGGAATAGTGTATTTTTATGGTAAATCTAAAATCTATCGGCAATTGGATGGTACTGTAATAGAGAAGAACCATCCTTCTAAATATACACATCGTGGCACGAATTTGAATTCAGGTATTCTAACAGGTACATATATGCTTGACCATCATGCTGGAGTGCCTGCTTCTAATAAATATTTGATTATACTCAGTGATGGCGATACTCATGTATATCAAAGAAATAATCAACTTGGTCTAAATGGGACTAAAACAGAAGGAGAAACTGTAGTAGTCCAAGAGTACAATGGCAATATAGTTGCTGGACCAGATACATATTTATTCAAATATGGCACCTATGCCGCACCGGCAAGTTGGTACGATTATTTTGTAGAAGTTGCAAAAGCTATCAATCGTGACCAAGATTTATTTGAACAGACGTGGGGATGGGACCCTCGTAACTATTATAATGGTGCTACCAGTTACATTAGAGGAAATTTATCTACCCATGCTGTATCTTCCGATAAAGCACTATATTACGCAATGCTTTCTTATGCAACTGCGCAACAGCATGGTTATAACTGCTATGCAGTTTATGTTGATAGTGGTGATTTCTCTTATAGAACAAGCCAATATGCTCAATCATTTATGCAATATTTGAATAACGGAAAAACATTCTCATTAAGCAATATTGGTAAAGAAATATCATATGTTACTACTGGAAGCTATGTAATGGACTACATGGGTTCTGGAATTGATAATTTGGGTAATGAGTATGATATGGACTTCATTCCAGATGCAAGTAGAATGTATGTAATTTGGAATGGACAGCGGATAAATGCCACAACTAATGATAATATCACATTCTATTTTGGTGATTTATTTACATTAGTATATAATAGCAATGAAGAAAATGATTATTTCAAATGGATTATCAATACTAATTTGCTATTATGCGATTCTGTTGAATTACATTATAGTATCAGATTGAGTAATCCACAAACTGCTGCTGGTGAATATGGTTCATATGATTATAATGGATCACAAGGCGGTATTCCACTTTTGACGAATACAACTGCTACTTTATATACTCCGCAAGATACTAAAATCCAAGATTTCCCATTACCTGCGGTTGAATATTCAGTAACTCCTACTCCATCACCTACCCCCACAGCAACACCTACACCCACTCCTACTCCAACTCCAAGTCCAACTCCTACACCGACTCCTATCATTGTAACAAAACAGTTGAAGGGTGAAATTTGGCATGTCCGTTGTGATACAATGGACAATACTACATTTACTGCCGGCGGCGGTAGATGGTATGCTGATATTACAAACTGGGAAAATAAAACCAGTAAAGAAGGTCATAGATCTAACCATTGCGGCGATGCTAATAACTGGGTTTTGTTTGTAGATGCTGATGGTAAAGCAAATAGTTTATATCAATTAAAAAGTGGATCTACTGGTGGTACATTACCAAGTATAGTTTATCGTGCGCCGGCAGATTTAGCATCTATTCCAGAGGGTCAACTCATATACGATCCAACAGATCCAAATGATGCAATGACAGCTCGTTTAATCAATGAAGTATTTATACCAGAGAATGCTATGCCATTTAGTGAAATTGAATTAGTGGCAGGTAAACGTTTATTCTGGATAAGTCAGAATGGTAAGCAAGTATGGCATCATACTGGTGTTTTAAGTGGTCCAGAACGTCCACGTTTTACTATTGTCATCAATGGTGTACCATATGCACTTGGTGTGGGTGAAAGTGTGGAAATAGCAGTTGTAGAAGAAGGATTGCTTGAAATTGATGAAATTGCAACTGCAAATTATAAATTACAAGCAGTAGAAGATGATGGATCTGGAATAATTACAGTTATTAATGAAATTGATCCTCCAGAGAAACCTACTCCTACGCCACCGCCTCCTATAGTAACACCTACACCTACTCCAACTCCGACTGGAGAAACACCTACTCCAACTCCGACACCAACACCTACTCCAACTGATACAACACCTACTCCAACACCTACTGCAACTCCGACTATTAGTCCTACACCATCGCCAACTCCGGTGGTATATTGTAGTATTACAATTGAAAAAGTAGTAGATCAGTTTGAATATATGGAGCCTGCTATTTTCTATTTCAAAATTACAGGTGTTGGACTAAATGAACCATTATATGTAGAAGTTCCTGTTGATCCGCAAACTGGTAAAGGCAGTGAAACAATTACTGGACTAAAAGCTGGTAAATATACTGTAGAAGAAGTAGATGTGCCGAATGGATATATCTTGATTTCTGATGGTAGTATAACTAAGTATTATAAGGATGATGGCGGAACAGTACAATTTGAAAATCAATTTGTAACTCCTACACCAAGTCCTACTCCGACACCAACACCATCACCTACTCCAACCCCAAGTCCTACTCCGACTCCGACTCCGACTCCGACTCCGACTCCGACTCCGACTCCGACTCCGACTCCAACTCCAACTCCAACTCCAACTCCAACTCCGAGCCCGTCGCCAACACCAAGTCCGAGTCCGACACCT